>Ga0180015_1000010_pt1 | contig 59623 bp, 56 predicted proteins | sample KR13_S2_MetaG_FD_116508 | JGI IMG/M metagenome (GOLD analysis project Ga0180015, IMG submission 116508) | Groundwater microbial communities from the Olkiluoto Island deep subsurface site, Finland - KR13_S2_MetaG | ecosystem: Environmental > Aquatic > Deep subsurface > Groundwater | place...
CTAAGCCGACACCAATAAGTTTCACTAGGTTGGGGACCAACCGAAGTTACGCCTGTGGAGAGGGAAGGGCTCAAGCAACCTCGATGAAGCAGGAAAAGTTCCCTTCTCCAAAGTAGGGAAGCCATGTTCTTAAGGGCATGGTAGTTCACCGAGGAACCCTTCCCAATCGCGCATGCGGATATTTTGCCGCCGCTGGGCACGGAACTCGGCCTGGTCGAGAAACATCACGGTGATCCGGTTGAGCGTGTCAATCTCCTTGGCGTTAAGATAGTTCTTCGCTGTTCCCACGTCGCGCTTGAGCACCCGGCCACCCTTCCACGACGTAAGTCCCATGTTGGCCCTGCCCGCGTCGGCGCGCCGGCGGACGATCTCCGCCGCTGTCATGCCCGCAGCGGCGTAGTGCATCTTGTTCTGCATGGTGGCAAAGAAGACCTGCGTTTCTTCTTCCCCCTCCCGGTAGTCGCGGGCCAGCGCGAATATCTCACGTATCCGCTGGTAGACGCGCGCTTCACTGGCGCGAATCTCACGGATGCGGGCAAGCAGTTCGTCGAAGTAATCCACCAAACCGCTGCCGCCCTTGAGCCGCTCGTCATCCAGCACGAAACCCTTGACGATGTACTCGCGCAGGCGGGCCGTGGCCCACTGGCGGAACCGGGTGGCAACGGCGGACTTGACCCGATAGCCGACCGCGATGATCATGTCCAGGCTGTAGAAATCAACGAGGCGGCGAACCTGTCTTGTTCCTTCAACTTGAACTATCCGGAATTTCCGGATAGTTGATTCCGGCTCCAGTTCGCTTTCTTCATAGACGTTCTTGATGTGTTCGTTGATTGTTCGAACATCCTTTTCGAACAACTCCGACATCAGCTTCTGCGTCAGCCAGACGGTTTCGTCCTGAAGCCGCACTTCAAGCCGGGTCTCGCCGGAATCGGACTGATAAATCATTATCTTGGAATCGTCCGGGACGGGCAGGTTTTCCGTCATTCCGTAACCTCCGCAAGCATGTCCGCGATTTCCTTCTCGATCTGCTTGAGATCCGCTTCGATCTCCTCCAGCGGGCGCGGCGGCGTGTACTTGTAGAAGTAACGGTTAAAGTTGATCTCGTAGCCCACCTTTGTCTTGGACTGGTCAATCCAGGCGTCCGGCACGTGCGGCAGCACCTCGCGCTCCATGTACTCTCCCACGTCTTCCCCCAGCGGCACGTTCTCGTGATCCCGTAGTTCCGGGTCGGGCTCCGGGTTATTCCTGGTATCCGTGCATATGTCCGCCATCTCGTCCCGCTCGGAAAGCGCCGTGATAATCGCCTTGAAGAGCGAAGCGGGCACCCTGATGCCCGCGTCCTCTAACGCCGCCGTTACTACGGTCCTGAATGCGTCGCGGTTCTTCGCGACAACCAGGTCCGACAGTGTCGCCAGCGCTCTCAGGATGGACTGCTGCAGACGCTTGCCGGCCGCGATCTCCGCCTCGGCCGCCTCCGTGCCTTTCCGTTTCTTGCTGGTAGCCAGATTGATAAACGGCTTTGTTTCCTTCACGCGCGCAAGGCGTTGCTTCCTTACGGCGAAGTTCAACCTCAGGGGGCGCTCCACGGTGATCCGCCGGTAGCCGAAATCGGCGTTGTCGAAGACGCGTACGAACTCACACTCCTCGAAATCACCGTACAGGCGGGTTATCTCGCCCCGCTGGTCTTCACCGATCTCGTTGCGCTTGTTCCCGAGGCTCTTTCGCATCTTCTTGAAGAAGCCCGTGGCGTCCACCAGTTGAATCTTGCCCCGGCGCCACGGCTCCTTGCGGTTTGTGACGATCCAGAGATAGGTGTAGATGCCGGTGTTGTAGAAAAGCTGGTCCGGCAGGGCCACGATTGCCTCCAGCCAGTCGTTCTCGATAATCCAGCGGCGTATCTCACTTTCACCGGAACCGGCTGCTCCAGTGAAGAGGGGCGAGCCGTTGAAGACGATGGCAAGGCGAGTTCCGCTCTCCTCCGGGTCCTTCATCTTGCTTATCATGTGCTGGAGGAAAAGAAACGACCCATCGTTGATGCGCGGCAATCCGGCCCCGAAACGCCCCCCGAACCCCTGCTCCTGGTGTTCCCTCTTGATGAAATCCACCTCCGGCTTCCACTCCACACCGAATGGCGGATTCGCCAGCATGTAGTCGAAGTTCTTTCGCGTGAAGTGGTCCTCGGTGAAGCTGTCCCCGAAGGCGATGTGGTCGATGTTCTGGCCCTTGATCATCATGTCCGACCCGCAGATGGCGTAAGCCTGGGGGTTGTAGTCCTGGCCGAAGGCCTCGAGCCGTGCGTCAGGGTTGAGTTCGCGAACGTACTCCTCGGCAACCGAGAGCATCCCGCCCGTTCCGCAGGCGGGGTCGAAGAGCGTCTTCACAATGCCCCTGGTGGTGAGCATGTCATCGTCCGGGAGAAAGATGAGGTTCACCATCAGGCGGATGACCTCGCGAGGCGTGAAGTGGTCGCCCGCCTCCTCGTTGCTGGCCTCGTTGAAACGCCTGATAAGCTCCTCGAAGATGTAACCCATCTCGATGTTGGGCACCACGTCGGGATGCAGGTCGATCTCGCAAAACTTGGAAACCACGAGATACAGGCGGTCGGCCTTGTCGAGGCTTGCAATGTGCTCCTCGAAGCCGAACTGCTCGATGATCTCGCGGGCGCGGCTGGAGAAGCCCTTGATGTAGTTGGTCAGGTTGGCGGCGATGTTATCCGGGTCGCCCTTCAGCTTCTCGAACGTGAAGCGACTGGTGTTGTGAAACGCCTGCCCGGCCACCTTGTTGAGTATCGGCTCCAGGTTCTTGACCTTGCCGCCTTTCATGCTTTTCAACTTTGCCAGGACTTTGTCCTTGGTTGGCTCCAGGACGCAGTCAAGGCGGCGCAGGACGGTCATGGGGAGCATGACATCCTTGTACTGGTTGGGCCGGTACGGCCCGCGCAGGAGGTCAGCGACCGACCAGATGAAACTGGCTTTATCCCCGAACTTGTCCACGGCTGCTCCTCTTTTCTCCCTGCTTCTTCCTTCGATGCCTCTTCCTTCAGTCATATGATGAAATGACTCGGTTACTTCTCGGTGGGAACGAGTGTGTTCATCTGTGAGCGCAGACAGCCGATCACGGTCTTGAAGGAAGTCCGGGTACAAGCGGGCCAAGCCACTGATTCCAGGTCTTCTCGATGTAGGCGAGCATGGTTTCGTCAAAGAAATCATCCGGTACCTGAAACGTCACGTTACGGATGGCACACTTCTCGCGCAGGAAGGACGCGAAGTCGGAGAGGTCCACCTGCTCCTTGTAGGCTCCCAGCACGCGCCAGAGGTCATAGTAATCGCGCGCACGGGACCTGCTCCAACCGCGCTCCTGGAGTTTCTCGACGTACTGAAGGATGGCCCGGAGTTTCTCCGCAACCAGCCTTCTAACCAGTTCCATCCCTGACCCCGTATGGACTAGATTCTCTCTGGACATTGTTTGTTCCCAACGAATAACCGCACTATTTCTTCTGTGGACCATCACGATAGAAATACTACGGCAATTCTCCATGCTTTTCAAACAACGGGACAATCGTAACCACTTCGGCGGGAAGACCACCAAGCTTGCCGTCTCAACCAGTTAGCTCCGCCTTCCGGAACCTCTCCACAAGGGTAGTCTTCCTCGTGTGCTCGCTGTACAGGGTGTTCATTCCCAGCAAGAACTCTGATCTCCTACCTTGCATGTCGGCGAGATCATGGAGGTCCTGGAGAAGGGATACCGCCTCGTCGTACCGTTTGGGTTGCCGCGTGGCGATGAGCTGATCGACCTCGGCCCATATACCGGCCTCCTTTCCGACAAGCGACTCGAGGTGCTTCTTCCGTTTGGCGGCGCGCTCTCGTTCGCGCCTGGCCTTCTCCCGCGGCCCATTCGCAGTCTTCTTCCTCGGAGTGAAACGAGAGGATGAGATGGTCGCCCTTGGTGCGGCACGACAGGTTGTCTTCGGCACAGTAGGGCGACACGATGTCGGCTTCGAGTAGCCTCGCCGGTACGCGGAGCATGAACCACCGGCTGCCCCTGTTGGCCAGGTAGAGGAAGGCGTCGAAGTGCTTCTCCATCCACATCTCCGGATCGCCCTTGAAGCTACCCCAGTTGTAGACGTTGACGAAGCTGCTCGGCGTAATCCGCGCTCGGGACGAGAAGCGCCGCAGCTCGGCCATCTGCTTCTGCGTCAGCGGGCGATCCACGGCATGGAATTCGTAATACTGGTACTCGCTCATGGAAACCTCAATTCGAACTCCTGCCTTCGATACCGTCGCCCTGCCGAGCCCGCAGTTTCGCCTCGCGCCTCCGAGCCTTCTTCTCCTCGTCGCGTCGGATTATCTCCTCGATGGACAAAACGACATCCGGACGTTCCTTGCCGAACCGCTTGAAGTAGAGATGCTCGATGTACTGCTTGAGCGGCATCTTCCACAGCTCGTGGTCGTGGTTGTCCTTCTTGCCGAGTTTTTTCGGATTCATCCCTAGCTCTCGAGCCATCTGGGCCTGAGCGTGGGAGAGGTGGTGTCACTTACGAGCGTCTATCCAGGCCTGCATCTTCTGGCTCGGTTTCCTTTCCTTCTTGGCCATTCGACGCACCTCGTGTGCTATGATCGCCGCGTGACGCGCGGTGCCGCATGTGATCTTCAGCGGTGCTTGCTCGGCTTATGGCTCCTTCTTGGAGCCTGGCAGTACTCTCTCGGTGGAAGTACTCATTGTCATCTTTTTCATCTTGACCTTCATATTCCCTCAGCCATGGCCAGCGCTTCGAAGGCCGCCTCGACTATGTCCTCGTCGTCAGAGTCGGTAAGATCGCCGAGGTTCTCCAAGTCCATCCTACTGCCTTCTGAACAACTACGCCGATATGATTCTCGGCGTCGTTTGCGTTTCTTGCGTTTCTTTTACTTTCGCTTCGGGCGATCCCCTGCTAACCTCGTATCACTGCCTTTCGGGGTCGCGGTTTCGTCTCGAGCTGATTGGCCCTGATGCACCGATGATGTTGTGGGCACCTAATTGCCATCGCCGGCCGCGGGTGGGAGCGGCAGCGGTTCCTCCACGACATCGGCCTCGGAGCTATCCTGGTGAATGACCTGGGAAACAACACGGTCGGTCACCTCGGACAGGTATGTCCGCAGCGTCTCGGAGATTTCCTGGAACTCGGGCCACAGCGTCTCATCGACGAACCTCTTCGATAATCTCGCCATCACCGTAGTGTAACGCTGGCCCCTATACCGATAAGGCCTGATCCCGTAGCGGCGAAGCATGGCAACGAACACTTTGCGCGACCACATGTCATCCATGGCGAACCTGTACTCGACCGGCGGATCCTCCCGCTCATATGATCTCAACCGCTCCAGGATTCGCTGCTTGGCCCTCTCGGCCGCTACCTTTTCGCCCTCGGTCGCCGCGCCGGCGAAGAGCGCCTCGATGAGGCGGAGCTTTTCTATAAGCTTGGCTTCGTCCATCAGCATCGTACCTCGGTCCGCACGAGAAAAGCTTCACCATTCGTCTCGATGATCTTCACAGGCTTTCCCTGCCTTGACGTCCGTGAACAGGAACCGCACACCCTGGTTGTCCGTGGGGTTGAGCCAGAGCATCCGGTTGAAGACGCGCTCGGCCTCGTCGAAGCGCCCCAGTCGCCAGAGGCACAACCCGTAGCCGTGCATGCAGCGCGGAAACGGGCGGTACTGCTTCTGGCTCCCCGGGTAGGATTCGAAGATGCACGGGTAGGTCGTATTCCTACAACGGCCCCTACCAGACTGTACCATCTCATCCCAAATAGTGCCATTTCTTCCCTAGATAAAGGCATTCGTGAAGGTTCACCGTCCTATCACGTACCAGCGAATACCATCTGATACCAACTCGAATGTTTGCAGAAATGTTAGCAAATTAGCAGGGTGCCCAGTTAGATTTCGAATATTTGCATGGTCACTATATCACCTTTTCAAATGCTCTACCTTGTTTCCAGACCTATAGTACTTCAGAAAACATCCAGGCATGACGAATCTACGCACAGGGATTAGGAATACTATTCATGCATGTTTCTCCTCGTGCAGGGTGGTGCTGCATGGTTCGCGGTGGGTGGCCGTGGTTTCGCCTGGTTATGGGGATCGTTAGTGCTTGTTGGTTGCTTATGGTTGCTCGTGGGTTCCCTCGGGTTCTGGTCGTTGCTGATGGGTAGGTCCACATTTAATCCAAATGGGATTGCGACATATGGCTCAGTTGTCACTGACTCGTTTACCGTAGGGAGTCTCATTTCAGCGATCTGACTGTAACCGTTATTCTTTGCGGCTGTTCATTTGTAATCATTTTTCTGCCACATAATCGTTTTTCTTGTGAGTGATGGCCTGTGGCCGGCCGTAAACATATTTCTTGACATTGTACTATATATAACTATATTGTTTGTATTGTAACTGTTTTTCTGGAGGATGGCATGGATGAAAACGATCAGGATAAACCGACACACAGGCTCGCAGGATATGCTGCACTTATCGATCGGTACGATCTCGACGTTATCCCGAACTGCCACAGGTCCTTTATCACGACTAGTGGAGTCCACCGGATTCACTCGACCGGGGGCGCGATCGAGGAGGTCTACTCGCCCCCATACTGGCCGGGGGATACGCTGGGCGACCATCTTGAATTCGCGCTCAAGTATGATGGTACGAATCTCGCAATACTCGCCAGCCTGTTTCCGGAAGTAGCAGAGGAAGGTATTCTCGAATATGTCCGGTCCAAACCGCTCGGCAAGTACGCCAGGCGGCTTTGGTTCCTGTACGAGTTCCTGACAGGTAAAACGCTCCCGCTGGATGACGTTAAGTGGGGTACCTACATCGACCTGCTCGAGCCGGACGAATACTACGTGGTCACACCGGCCCGCCAAGTTCGTCGTCAGCGGATCAACGATAATCTGTTGGGCTGTCGCCGATTCTGCCCGACGGTTCGCCGCACCGATACCCTTCGCGACTTCGAAACGGTCGACCTTCCCAAGCGGTGCCGTCAAATCGTGTCTGCCTATTCCCCGGAGTTGCTGAAGCGGGCACTCGGCTACCTCTACACCAAGGAGACGAGATCGTCCTTCGAGATCGAACACATCAAGCCCACCTCGACCCGGACCGAGCGCTTCGTGACGCTGCTTCAACTGGCTGAGCAAGAGGACTTTTGTGAAAAAACGCAATTGATCGAGCTTCAGAATCGCGTTGTTGATCCACGGTTTCGCGATTCCGACTACCGATTGAGCCAGAATTATGTCGGCGAGACAATCGCCTGGCAGAAAGAAAAGATACACTTCGCATGTCCGAAGCCTGAAGATCTGCCCGACCTGATGGAAGGCCTGGTAACCGCCCACAAGCGCATGGACGCAGGAAACGTATCCGCCGTGATTCACGCCGCCGCCATCGCCTATGGATTCGTTTTTCTGCACCCATTCGAGGACGGCAATGGTCGAATCCACCGCTTCCTGATCCACAATATTCTTGCCCGACGAAGCTTTACACCCGAAGGAGTCATGTTTCCCGTATCGGCACCCATGCTGAAATACCCTGCCGACTATGACGCCTCCCTGGAAGCGTTCTCCAGGCATCTTATGGCCTTGGTGGAACACTCGCTCGACGAAGAAGGCCTCATGACAGTTCATAATGATACGGCCAGGTGGTACCGCTATATCGATATAACGCCTCAGGCGGAGGCACTCTTCCGCTTCATTGACCAGACCATCGACACGGAACTCGCCCGCGAATTGGAGTTCCTGGCCAGCTACGATGAGACCAAGAGAGCCATCCAGGAGATCGTGGACATGCCCGACCGAAAAATTGATCTGTTCATTCGCTTCTGCCTGCAAAACAATGGTCGACTCTCCGCACGGAAGCGCTTAAGCCACTTCGATTTCCTATCGGATGAAGAAATCTCTTTAATGGAACAGGCCGTTCAGGCCGCCTACTGAAGCAAAACCTCGAACGATCAATAACGCGTACGCGCATGCGATTTCTGCTGCTGCGGCCAGGCGAAGCGGCCAGCTCGTAGATGAATCCGAAGTCCCCTGTGTGGCAAATGAGGTCCGGTTCCCCACGGGGGGATTAGAGCCGGGGGTCCTTGAAGACGTGTCGCCTGGGGCGGTCAGCCGTCAGTGCCGCCCTGACTTGAAACCACCTCCAGGCCGGTTATCAGCCAGGGAGCATGCTCATCGCGGCTATCCGCGATCTCCCCTTTCAGTTCATTCGCGTCCACCCACCTGCACTCCGAGACCTCCTGAAGATCCGGCCGTATCACTCCATCGTACTTCCCGGCAAGAACGAAGCAGATTTCATTCTCGGAGCCTTCATCTTCATACGAGGCTTGATACTGGAACCTCCCATGGGTTTCAAGCTCTGTACGAACCCCCAGTTCCTCCTGGAGTCTTTTTTGAGCGGCAGCCACCAGGTCTTCGCCGACAACCGGATGACCGGAACAGGAGGTCTCCCAGGTGCAAGGCCACAAGGTCTTGCCCTTGCTCCTCTTCTGAATCAGCACCTGCCCATCCTGATTAAATACAAAGATCGTGAACGCTCGATGCAGAATCCCTTTTCCGGAGTGGCATCGCGATCTATCCGCCGTTCCGATCTGTTGGTCAAGCTCGTTTACCAGGATTAGTTCCGCCATGCTCTCACCATTCATTCCCGGGGATAGTCCTACGGAGTTTGGCTCCCCGGGTAGGATTCGAACCTACAACCAAGCGGTTAACAGCCGCCTACTCTACCGATTGAGCTACCGGGGAACGGGTACTTAGCGGCTACACTACACCACATTATAAATAACGTGGGTGTTGCGGGCAACGTCACTCTGGTGCGGGCGGACCGGAACCTTCCTGCCCCGGCAGTTCCTTTCCCATCGCCGCCATGCACTTATCGGCAAAAGGACACCACTCGGCGCAGCCCAGGTCCAGCTTGGGATTCTTGAACTCATAGCCACAGTTGGTGCACTTCCTGGTCATATCGTCCTTGAAGAACTCCACCGAGTAGTCGCAGACGGGGCACGGCGTCTCGAAGATGTCCTCCGGCTTCCAGAACAGCGTGTTTTGACCGGGGCACCTGAACTCCATTATCCCTCACCATCTTCCCCGTCCCGCGCGGTTTGAATCACGTCACCTTTGATGCCTATCTTGGTGAACGTGAGAGGTATGTCCTTTCCCGACTCCTTGAGTGACTCATGCACCAGATGCACTATCCCGAAGCAGCACGGCACCTCCATGTAGACGACGTCTATCGACTTGATGTCGTTCTGTATGAATATCTGCGCCAGCTTGCGCCGGTAGAAGTCGGCGTTGTCCAGCTTGGGGCACCCAACCATCAGTATCCTGTCCTCCAGGAATCGCTGGTGGAAATCGGCCAGGGAGAACGCGACGCAGTCGGCTGCGATGAGCAGTTTCGCTCCGTCAAGGTATGGAGCGCTGGCCGGGATGAGCATTATCTGCACCGGCCAGTTGGTGAGGCGGGAGGGCACCACCGCCTTTTCTCCCGGCTCTCCCATCTTGTCCTGTAACTCGCACCGCTCGATCACCTGCGTCGCCGAACCGGGACAGCCGCAGGCAAGCTCCTCTTCCGCTTCCCGCCCCTCTCCCACATCCCCCTCCAGGTGCCTGCGCACCGCCTCGGGATCGAACTCCGCCGCCTCTCTCTCCTCGATGGTGATGGCTCCCCGGGGACACTCCCCCAGGCAATCCCCCAGGCCGTCGCAGTAGACATCGCTTACCAGGCGTGCCTTGCCGTCGACTATCTGGATAGCCCCTTCATGGCAGGCGGGGACACACTTGCCGCATCCGTCGCATTCGTCCTCGTCTATCAGTATCACTTTCCTAGTCGCCATTCTTCCCCCCGTAGACGCACGTAAGCTCGGACAAGGTGTTGCTTTCCAGGTACTCCCTGACCTCCCGGTTGGTGGCCTCCAGCAGTCCCCCCAGGATGCAGCGCTCCCCGCAGCAGGCCGGGGTGCCCAACAGGCAGGTGCTATCCGACAGTGGGCCGTCGATGGACTCGTACACCTCCAGGAGGGTTGTATCGCCGTTCTTCTCCGCCAGGGTGAACCCCCCTCCGGGCCCCCGGACCGACACGACCAGGCCCGCCCGGGCAAGCCTCTGGAGGACCTTCGACAGGTGCGCCTCCGATACCCCCAGTCTTCCGGCAATCTCGGGTGTCGAAACGGGCTTCCCCGGCTCGTCCGCCAGCAGGACCATCGCGTGCAGTCCCAGTGACGCCGCTTCCGATATCTTGATCACGCTTGACAACTCGATGCCCACCTTCCACTACTCGATAATCATGATACTGGTATTCCACTTGTGTAATGATTGTCAACGCTCACGGTTGATTACTCTCCGGCCATTATTGCGGCCACGTCGGTCTCTACATCAGCGATGGGCTTGATGTCGAAGTTCTCCACCAGGACATTCACCACGTTCTCGGAAAGGAAAGCGGGAATCGTGGGCCCCAGGCGAATACCCTTTACACCAAGGTGCAGGAGGGCGAGGAGTACCGCCACCGCCTTCTGCTCGTACCAGGCGATGTCGTAGGAGATCGGCAGGTCGTTTATGTCCTCGAGTTCGAAAACCTCTTTCAGCTTGAGGGCGATTACGGCCAGCGAGTAGGAGTCGTTACACTGCCCGGCGTCAAGCACGCGGGGAATCCCGTCGATATCCCCCAGGTTGAGCTTGTTGTACCGGTACTTGGCGCAACCGGCGGTCAGTATAACCGCATCCGGCGGCAACGACTCTGCGACCTCGGTGTAGTAAGCCCTGCTCTTCTGGCGCCCGTCGCAGCCGGCCATGACCACGAACCGCTTGATCGCTCCAGACTTCACCGCGTCCACCACCTTGTCGGCAAGCGCCAGGACCTGGTTGTGGGCGAACCCCCCGACTATCTTGCCGGTCTCGATCTCGGTCGGGGGCTCGCACTTCTTTGCCAGCTCGATGATCTCACTGAGATCTTTCTTGCCGCCTTCAGCCCTGTCGGGAATATGGGTCACCCCGGGGTATCCAACCATCCCGGTAGTGAAAAGCCGATCCCCGTACGGACCCTTTATCGGTATCAGGCAGTTGGTGGTCAGGAGAATGGGCCCGTTGAACGACTCGAACTCCTTCCCCTGGTGCCACCAGGAACCGCCGTAGTTACCCACGAACTGCTCGTACTTCTTGAAAGAGGGATAGTAGTTCGCCGGAAGCATCTCCCCGTGAGTATAGACGTCAACGCCGGTCCCCTCGGTCTGTGCGAGTAACTCCTCCAGGTCCTTGAGGTCGTGGCCGCTGATGAGGATACCCGGGTTGCCCCGGACCCCGATATCGACCTCGGTGATCTCGGGGTTCCCGTAGGTGGAGGTGTTGGCCTCGTCCAGCAGCGCCATGGTGTCCACCGCGACCTCTCCCGCCTTCATAACCAGCCCCACCATCTCCTCAGTGGACAGGTCCCTGGTGGTCGACGCCAGGGCTTCCAGGATGAACGAGTAGATCTCGTCCTTCTCGAAGCCCAGGACCGCCGCATGGTCCGCGTAGGCGGCTATACCTTTTGTCCCGATGATGAGAAGCTCGCGTAGCGAGCGGACGTCCTCGTTTTCTGTCGCAAGTACGCCGACCTCCTTCGCCTTGGTCATGAACTCCGCCTCGTCGTCAGAGTACCAGGTCGCGGAGTCGTGCAGGTCCCCGGAGAACTCCTCGCCCTCCTTCTCCCTGTATGCAGCCAGGAACTCCTCCTCGAGGCACTTCCGTAACTCGATGCCCTCCCTGATCAGGCTGATAAACCTCCGGTTGTCCCAGTTGGCGTTGGTGATGGTGGTAAAAAGAGCCCCGGCCACGAACGGGCCGGCTTCCCTGTCAGGGGCGCCCAGTTCCCCCAACTTGCCGGCGTAGATGGATATCCCCCTGAGCACGTATATCAACAGGTCTATAAGGTCGGCGGTCTCCTCCTGCTTACCGCAGACCCCCCTCTTCGTACATCCGGTGTTCTTCACCGTTTCCTGGCACTGAAAGCAAAAGATAAAACGCCCCTTTCCTCGCTTATCCGCCGGCAGGACCACGGCACTCGGGCCCGGGATCGCCGTTTCTGACAACCCGGTTACTTTTCACAGTCCGGGTCCGGCCGGTGACTACTTGATAGTAGTAACTCAGGTATTATAGTACTAGAATACCAATATGACCGGGATTGTCAAGACCTCCACCCAGGCCGATCTCACCTGTCTACTCCTGCGTGAAGAACCTGTCCGCGGGGGCTCCACAAACGGGGCACCTGTCCGGAAGGCTCCCGTCGGACACGTAACCACAAACCCCGCATATGTAGTAGGTGGGCAACTCTTCGGCAAGCAGGTGCTCAAGGGCCTTTTCATAGAGTCCCGCGTGTACTTCCTCTACGTCACGGGCCCAGGTGAACATGGTAACGGCTTTCCCGTTTCCCTCGCTCTCGGCAACCGGTATGAAACTCCCGTATCCAACCGCTGCCACCTTTGTCTCGCGGGCGAACGATTCCGAGAGATTGGTCTCGGTATCCTTGACCACGTCCAGGAGCCTGAGGTTGTTTCGGGCATGAATTGCCTCCGATTCCGATATGGCCCGGAACAACCTCGCCACTTCAGGGTAGCCCTCCTCTTCCGCTTTCTCGGCGAACACCTTGAGCCGGACAACCGCCTTGGATTCGCCCTCGTAGGCGGCGTGAAGGTTCTCGCTGGTTTTTTCCGACATCCAAACCCCTCCATTTCTCAAAACGCCGTGCTTCAGCTCCACTTCGCCTTTAGCGGAAACCGCACTCTAAGCTAATGGAGAGTCAAGGGTCCTTATTACTCTACCCGGAGTTGCCCTGACGCGCAGTCTACTCCTCCGGACTGAACTCTTCCTTGCCGGCACCGCACACCGGGCAGACCCAGTCCTCGGGCAGGTCCTCGAACGCGGTGCCCGGCTTGATATCGCTCTCCGGGTCGCCGTCGGCCGGGTCGTACTCGTAACCGCAGACATCGCAAACGTACTTCTTCATCGATGTTTCCCCTTTCGCCTTCTCTTCCTCTTTAGTCTCGGGGGGCCTGTAGGTCGGCGCCTTCCTGGGGGCCTTCCCCTTCCTGGCGTGGTACTCCGCGTAAGTCATGGGTTTGCCGTCGTTCAGGACCCTGCCGCTCACCACGTCGGCGACAAAGATGGTATGGGTTCCCGCGTCAACCGTGTCGAACACCCTGGCCTCGAATACCGAGACCGCGTTCCCGGTTACCACCGGGCAACCGGTAACGCCCTCATCCGCGGCGATGCCGGAGAGCTTATCCATCTCTTTGCCGGTATTGAACCCGAAGTGCCCTATGAAGTTGAGAGGTGTCGTTTCCTCCAGCACCGAGGCCGCGAACACGCCGCTTCCGGAGATGAGTTCGTGGGTGTAGTTCTCCTTGTTGATGGCCACCGCTACCCGTGGCGGCTCGGCGGTTACCTGTATCACCGTGTTGGCTATCTGGCCGTTGGCCTTCCCCTCATGGCAAGAGGTGACCACGTAGATGCCGTAGCTCAAGCTCCATAACGCCCTGGGGTCGAAATCACTCATTCGCAACCTCCTTCATTCGTTTCGCCACCGCGGCCCCGAGGTCGCCGCATGCCTCCAGTGCCTCGTCGTCGGGCACGTACTTCACTCTGACCGGGTCCCGCACTTGCTCAACATCCATCCGGTCCAGGGCCTCCCCCACCAGCTTTGCGCCTTCGCCACTCCAGCCGTAGGAGCCGAACGCAGCCCCCACCAGGTTCTTCGGCTTGAGGCCCTCGAGGTACGTCAGCACATCTGCCACCGTGGGGAACATCATGTTGTTTATAGTGGGGGTGCCGACCAGCAGCGCCCCCGCGCCAAGCAGTTGCGCCGCGACATCGCTCCTATGGCTTGACTTGAGCGGCAGTAGCACCACCTTTAACCCACCCCTGGTCATCGCCTCACCGATGGCCCCGGCCATCTTCTCGGTGCTGCCCCACATCGTGTCGAACACCACCACCGCCTTATTGGCAGGCTCCTGGGTTGCCCACTTCGAGTAAAGACCCAGGATCTTGCCGAGGTCCTCCCTCCATATCGGGCCGTGGTCGGGGGCGATGATGTCTATCTCCACACCCAGGTTACTCACCCTCTCCAGCAGTTTCAGCACCAGGGGGCTGAACGGAAGCAGGATGTTGGCGAAGTACCTCTCCCCCTCCTCCACCAGCACGCTATCGGGAATCTCGTCGGCGAACCGTTCGGAGGCCGCCAGGTGCATGCCGAAGCCGTCCTGGGAAAAAAGCAGGTGGTCCCGGGCCAGGTAGGCCACCATGCTGTCAGGCCAGTGGAGCATCCGGGTCTCCAGGAAAGTCAGGTCCACCCCACCCAGCGCCAGGATATCACCGTCCCCCACGGCTATTATCTCCCTATCCATGTGGAAGTGGTCGGTGAGAGCCTTCACCCCCATCCTGGATGCGAACACCTTCTCCGGTTCCACTTCCCGCAGCACCTGGGGGAGCGACCCCGTATGGTCCATCTCGGAGTGGAGCGATATTACGTACCGGATATCGTGGGGGTCCACCACCGATGCCACCCGGCTGAGCAACTCGTCCTTGAACGGGGCTTTGACAGTGTCCACCAGGATAATGTCATCGGCTACGATGAGGTACGCGTTATAGGTGGAGCCGCGAGACGTGGAGTACCCGTGGAAATCCCTGATGCCCCAGTCAATCGCCCCCACCCAGTAGACATGCTCGCTTACCTTTACTGCCTCAAAGGGAGCCGGCATGCTATCAGCCCTCTCCCCTCCAGAGGCCGTGGATGTTGCAGTAGGCGCGGGCGGTAGTCGCCTCGCCGCCGGACTCGAACAGGGCCTCGGGCTCGTCGCCGGGCTGGAGGAAATATCTGCATCCCTCGCCGTCGGACCTTACCTGTATCCACTCTATGTAATGCTCATCGGTCATCGGGTGGGCGACAGTTCCGACCTTGACCCTGACGCCACCGTCAACCTTCTCCATAACCGGAACGTGCTTCTCCACCGCGGCGTCGGTGGTGTTCTCGCCCTTGAGGACCATCGGTTGCCCGCAGCACACCAGCTCTCCTTTACCCCCGTGCAGCACCGCTACGATGTTCCCGCACAGCTCGCATTTATATACCTCATATCTCTCGGCCATAGCACTCCTCCTTCTCGCTTCCTGCCTGCATGCAGACCTTTACCAGTTCTCACCCAACAGCTCGAAGTACGCCTGCGGGTGCGCGCAGGCGGGACATTTCTCCGGCGCCTCAGTGCCCTCGTGTATGTACCCACAGTTGCGGCACCGCCAGGTCACCGGCTTTTCCTTCTTGAACACGGTGCCGTCCTCGATATTCGCGAGGAGCCCCAGGTAGCGCTTCTCGTGCTGCTTCTCGGCGACCGCGATTGACTCGAAAACGCCGGCTATCTCATCGAAGCCTTCCTCGCGGGCGGTCTCGGCGAACGACGGGTACATCTCGGTCCACTCGTAATTCTCGCCCCCGGCGGCCGCCTTCAAGTTCTCGGCGGTAGAGCCGATGACGCCTGCCGGGAACGCGGCCGTGATCTTCGCCGTCCCGCCCGCCATGAACTTGAACTCGCGCTCGGCGTGCTCCTTCTCCTGGCCCGCGGTCTCGGTGAAGATGTCGGCTATCTGGATGAACCCCTCCTTGCGCGCCTTGCCGGCGAAGTAAGTATAGCGGTTTCGCGCCTGTGACTCACCGGCAAAAGCGGCCATCAGGTTCTTCTCGGTCTTCGATCCCTTCAATTCAGCCATAACCCCTCCTCTTTTGAGTGCGCACTTTAGTGCGCATACCGTTTAGTCCGCATCCCCCCGGATCACGCCATCCCTCTCTTCAACTGGCACACTCATGAACAAATACCACATCGCGCCCTCCCCGGCATTGACCCTTGTCAATTCGCGTGGATCTACTCCAGGGGGTCGGGTTGCACGAACTCTCTTCTGTTGTACCTCAGGTACTGCTCGTCAAGAGTTGCCCTGTTCACACCTGTATCGGCTATTGATGCTTCTCCGTGTTTCCGGCTCTCCCCGGTCATACTGCTTATGCTACCCCCCGCCCCATTCGAAACGCAAGGAATCGGAGGGCAACCTGATCGCCTGTTTTCGACCGGCCATCGTCTTGTTCAGAAGCCGGCAAGATGCCGGCGCTACAAGGGAGCACCGGAAGCCGGCAAGATGCCGGCGCTACAAGGGAGCACCGGAAGCCGGCAGGATGCTGGCGCTACAAGGGAGCACCGGAAGCCGGCAAGATGCTGGCGCTACAAGGGAAACGGATTCCAGAGGGACCGGGACTAAAGTCCCGGCTCAAGAGGATAAGCGATGCCGGCGCTACGAGTCAGATCGATGTGGGTGTTACTCGTCCATGTAATCCCTGAGCCGGCCGCTCCGGGACGGGTGCCGAAGCTTGGAGAGAGTCTTGGACTCGATCTGGCGGATGCGCTCGCGGGTGACACCAAAGACACGCCCTACCTCCTCCAGGGTCCGGGGCTGCCCGTCCAAGAGCCCGAACCTCAACTGGATGACCCTCTTCTCACGTGTGTTCAGATCGTCCAGGACGTCCTCGAGTTGCTCCTGGAGCAGCTTGAACGCGGCCGCGTCCACCGGGACGACCGCTCCCGAGTCCTCTATGAAGTCCCCCAGATGGCTGTCCTCCTCCTCACCGATGGGGGTCTCCAGCGAAACCGGCTCCTGGCTCACCTTCAGTATCTCCCTGACCTTCTCGGATGGAAGCTCCATCTCCCTCGCGATCTCCTCGGGAAGCGGTTCCCGCCCCAGGTCCTGCAGGAGCTGGCGCTGGACCCGGATGAGCTTGTTGATGGTTTCCACCATGTGAACAGGGATTCGAATCGTCCGCGCCTGGTCCGCTATGGCCCTGGTTATGGCCTGCCTGATCCACCAGGTGGCGTAGGTGCTGAACTTATAGCCTTTGCTGTAGTCAAACTTCTCAACGGCGCGGATGAGCCCCAGGTTGCCTTCCTGGATAAGGTCCAGAAACAGCATCCCCCTGCCCACGTACCTCTTGGCAATACTGACAACCAACCGCAGGTTGGCTTCCACCAGTTTCTTCTTGGCTACGACGCCGTCGGCCTCGATCTCCTCCAGCTTCTCGATCTGCGCGCTCTTCAGCTTACTGTCGGCCGCCAGCTTAAGCGCGGATTCCTCACCCGCCTCGATCCTCTTAGCCAGGGACACCTCCTGGGGTGCCTTAAGCAGGGACACCTTGCCGATCTCCTTAAGGTACATGCGGACAGGGTCATTGGTCACCGGATGCACCGCAAAATCGAGGCTCGCGCCCGCCCGCTTCTTCGGCTTCTTCTTCTTCTTCTTGGCGGTGTCCTCCTGCCGTATCTCCTCGACTACCTCGTCGGTTATCTCGATCTCCATATCGGAAAGCCTGACGAATATGCTGTCCTCCTGCTCCGTTGTGAGCTCAACCGACTTCAAGCGTTCCACGATCTCGTCGGTGGAAAGGAATCCCTTCTCCTTGCCCAGAGCAACAAGCTCACGGAACTCCTCTATGTCGAGGTCTTTCCAATCTTCCGCCATTTAAACCGCGTCACCACCCTGCCTGCGCCCCGGTGGGCATTGATCAACCATGGTCGTAGGGGAACAACTGCTTCATAACCTGCTCGATCTCGAGAAGCTGGCCGCAGAGAGACTCGTACTTCTTCGGTTCAAGCTTCTTGTTGGTCCTGCCAATGTCGAGTTCTACCTGGTGTTTCCGCCTCTTATAGAACAAATACTCCAGCCTGTCAAAGACAGTGTCCTCATATCCTGGTTTGCACTCGGGAGGTGATTCCATCAATAGGCGTGAAACCTTACCGCGCAACCCCTCATCGGCGATGCCTTCAACCATTCGCTGTGTCAATGAATCGAATTCCGCCTGTGGAACTACTTCGTCATAAACAGGGATTTCCTTTAGCAACTGAAGTATTTTTCTATTGTCCTGGTTCGAAAAAAAGTCATCGTCCAGGTACTGGTGCTCCCTGAGAGCGTCCAGGTCGTGCAGCAAGACCCTCAGCGCCTCCTTTTCCACCTTCTCCCACAGCACAGCCTTCCGTAAGCCCATGCCGGGCCTGCCGGGCTTCCCGGCTACCCTCGACGCCTCCCTCAAGTACACCTCTACTGTCTCCGGCGGCATGTCCAGCCATCCTCCTATCTTGCGCACCAGGTCGTTCCTGAGGGGCTTCATCTCCTCGCTCGAAACCCTGGAGAGGATGGCGACGCACGCCTCCATCGCCCTGCGGCTGCCCATCGGGTTCGCGGTGTCGAACCCCTCTATCGTCTTTCTCACGGCGAATTCAAGAAGACCCTCCGCCCTCCCTTTCATTTCGGCGAACGCCTCCGCTCCACCTTTTTTGGCGACCGAGGCGGGGTCCTCTCCCTCGGGCAGCATCACCACGAAGATATCCAACCTGAACCTGCCCCAGAAATCCACCGTGCGCAGTGCCGCATCCATTCCGGCACTGTCGGCGTCGAACGCCAGGTAGACACTGTCCGAAACGCGGTTCAACAGGTCGAAATGGTTCTCGGTCAGGGCTGTGCCCAGTGTGGCCGCCACGTCCCTGACCCCCACCTGCCACAGCGCCAGCAGGTCGGTGTACCCTTCCACAACGATCGACTCGCGCCCGTCCTGCATGACACTCCGCGCCTGGTGGAAGCCGTATAGCGTATGGCCCTTCTTGTATATCGGTGTTTCCGGCGAGTTCAGATACTTGGGTTCGTCACCCGCCTCCTCCCCCGGCATCCGCCTGCCCCCGAACGCGACAACGCGTCCACGGTGGTCAAGAATGGGGAACATGACCCGGTCCCGGAACACGTCGTAGGCGCCGCGTCCGTCACCACTTCCCCCGCCGCGCTGCCGGGCGAGTCCCGCCTTGACTATCTCGGGGGCGGTGAACCCCTTCTTGGTCAAGAAACCGACAAGGTTCTCCCAGCCCGCCGGTGCGAACCCCAGGTGGAACTCCTCGATCACCTCCCCGGTAAACCCCCTGTCCTCCAGGTACTCCCTGGCCCTGTGCCCCTCATCCGTCTCCTTGAGTATGTAATGGAAGTAGTCGGAGGCCGTCTGGTTGAGCCGGAACAGCCGGTCCTTCTCGGTGCGCTTCTGGATATCGGCGGGGGTGGACTTCTCGTAGGATACCTGGTACCCGATCCTGTCGGCGAGCCTCTCTACCGCCTCCACGAACTTCAACCCCTCGAGCTGCATCACGAAGTTGAACACTCCCCCGCTCGCCTTGCACCCGAAGCAGAAGTAGACACCCTTCGCCGGATTGACGTAGAAGGACGGGTCCTTCTCCTTGTGGAAGGGGCATGGGCCCCTGAACTCACGCCCCGACTTCTTGAGCGGCACGTACTCGGAGATGAGCTGGACTATATCCGTGCGCTCGCGCACGACTTCAACGTCGGAATCCTTGATTCTACCGCCTGGGGACACTGCACCTACCTCACAGGAAAACTCATGGCCCTTCCGATAAACCCGTCAGTTAATCTGTTCGACGACCGGCATTCCGCCTCCTTGAGGGATCACTCGACCATCCACGAATGCGGGAGGAAGAACTCCCGGTACTTCGTCAACGCGTACCGGTCTGTCATGCCGGCCACGTAATCACATACCCTCATCGGGAGTTCGCCGCTATCCCCGGGCTGGAACTCATCCGGAAGATAGCCGGGGTTCTCCTGGTAATGCTCCGCCAGCGAACGCAGCACACGAACCGCCTTGTTCTCCTCCGTCTTGGCGACCGAGCCTATGTAGACGTTTTTAGACAGGAAATCTCGAAGCTGGTCCATCAGCCCCCTGGTCCTCTCGCTCAGGCGAATCGCCTGGAGGTCGCTGCTGCTCTCCACCATGTCATGCGCCAGGTAGTCTATCCTCTGGCTGGGGTATCGCCCCATTACCTCGATGGGCTCGGCGGGCAGGTCCTCGAAGCACAGTATACCAGCCCGCAGCGCGTCGTCGATATCGTGATTGATGTAAGCAATCCTATCGGCGGTGCGTACGACCCGTCCCTCCAGCGTCGCCGGCATCCCCTCTCCGGTGTGGTTGACGATCCCGTCGCGGACCTCCCAGGTGAGGTTCAACCCCATGCCCCCGTTCTCCAGGTGTTCCACCACCCTGAGGCCTTGGATGTTGTGCCTGAACCCTCCCGGCATGTACTGGGAGAGTGCGTTCTCCCCGATGTGGCCGAACGGGGTGTGCCCCAGGTCGTGCCCCAGGGCGATCGCCTCGGTCAGGTCCTCGTTGAGCGCAAGGGCGCGCGCGATAGTGCGCGATATCTGGGCCACTTCCATGGTATGTGTAAGACGTGTTCGGTAATGGTCGCCCTCGGGGGCGAGAAACACCTGCGTCTTGTGCTTGAGGCGCCTGAACGCCTTGCAGTGGATGATGCGGTCGCGGTCCCTCTGGTAATCGGTACGTATGGAGCACGGCTCCTCGGTCCTCTCCCTGCCACGGGTGTCGGCCGCCAGGGCGGCCCGTGGCGAGAGCACCTCCCTCTCCGTCCTCTCTATCCGTTCCCGTACGGTCATCATAAGTCAGGCCTATTCATTGACCGCCTCTACGAGCCCCTCGGCAAGCACCTTGGCCCGGCCACGCGCGAACTCATCGTCCCGAGACGGACGTTGCGCGCATACGCCCTGGTGGCCACCTCCGGTGCCGATCGAGGCATCCCCGACAACCCGCATGCCGTGTATCAGCATGATGTCCTGTATCGCACGCACCGTGGTCTCCTGTCCACCGAAGCGAGCCGCCGCCACCGACACCGCTCCGCCGGGAATGCCCACCAGCGCCTTCTCGCCCCGCAGGTTCCGGCTCTTGTCCCAGAACGCCTTGAGCTGCGCGCTGACGGTCCCAAAGTAGACCGGGCTTCCTATAACCAGCGCGTCCGCCTTCCGGATTATGTCGTAAGCGCCGGCCAGGTTGGCGTTCCGGTGGCACAGCTCCGGACACGGCGACCCGCAGGCGATACAGTACGGCCTCTCCTGTCCCTCCAGAGCGTCCATGACGTGTATGATCCCTGTATCCGCGCCCAGTTCCAGGCACGCTTTTAAGACCTCACCCACCAGGTACGCGGTGTTACCTTCCCTGTCCGGCGAGCCATTGATCCCTACGATAAGCATCGAATCACCCCCTACGACTTGGCTTTCTTCTCCAGCGCCGCTTGCGCGGCAGCTATTCTAGCTACCGGGACCCTGAACGGAGAGCAGGAAACGTAATCCAGGCCGGCATCGGAGCAGAAGCTGATCGACCGGGGGTCTCCGCCGTGTTCGCCGCAGATGCCGACCTTCAGGTCCGGATTGGTGGAACGCCCGAGTTCGACACCCATCTTGACCAGCTTGCCCACCCCTTCGACGTCAAGCGTCTCGAACGGGTTGTCGACAAGGATCTTGCGCCTGAGGTATAGCGGCAGGAACTTCGCCTCGATATCGTCGCGGCTGAAGCCGAACGTGGTCTGGGTCAGGTCGTTTGTCCCAAACGAGAAGAAGTCGGCGTACTTCGCTATCTCGTCGGCGGTAAGCGCTGCCCGTGGAAGCTCGATCATCGTCCCTATGTGGTAATCAATCCGCGTGCCCTTCTCCTTGAAGACCTGCTCGATTATCTGCTCAGACTCTTCCCTGAGCACCTCTAGCTCGGTGTAGATGGAAACCAACGGTATCATTATCTCCACCCTGGGGTCTCCTCCCGCCGCCTTGCGCTCGAGCGCGGCCTCCATGATGGCCCTGACCTGCATATGGTACTCCTCGGGGAACGTAATCCCCAGACGGCAGCCCCGGAGTCCCAGCATCGGGTTCGCCTCGACCATCGACATGACGTTTTCCAGGTAACACTCCTTCTCCTCTATCTCCTCTGGTGAGCACTCCCCCCTCTCCTTGGCGACGGCAAGCTCAACCTCCAGGTCCGTGGCGTCAGGCATGAACTCGTGGAGCGGGGGGTCCAGGAGGCGGATGGTCACCGGCAGCCCGTCCATGGCCTCGAAGATGCCCACGAAATCCTTTCGCTGGATCTCCAGGAGGGTAGCCAGGTCATCCCCGGCGTCCTCGGTGCTCTCGGCCAGGATTATCCGCTGTATTATCGGTTGCCGGTCACCCAGGAACATGTGCTCGGTACGGCAGAGCCCTATGCCCTCGGCGCCGAACTCCCTGGCCCGCGCCGCGTCCTCGGGGGTGTCGGCGTTGGCCCAGACCCCCAACTCCCGTATCTCGTCCGCCCAGGAGAGCACGGTGTCGAAGTCGCCGGTGACCTCCGGCTCCACCAGTGAGACCGGGCCGATGACCACCCGACCGGTGGTGCCGTCGATGCTTATGACGTCGCCTTCCTTCACCTTGTGGCCCCCGATGGTGCAGCGACGGTCCTCCTCGTCTATGCGCAACGAGTCGCAACCGCACACACACGGCTTGCCCATCCCCCTGGCCACCACCGCGGCGTGGCTGGTCTTCCCGCCGTGACTGGTCAGTATCCCCCGGCTGGCCACCATGCCATGGAGGTCATCGGGCGTTGTCTCCCAGCGCACCAGGATGACATCCTCGCCGGATTCCTCCTTGCTCTCAGCAGTGTTGGAGTCAAAGACGACCTTTCCCACCGCCGCGCCGGGAGACGCGTTCATGCCCCTGGCCACCACCTCGTACTCCGCCCCATCGTCGAACTGTGGATGCAGAAGCTGGTCGAGCTGGTCGGGGTCTATACGCCCGACCGCCTCCTCCTTTGTTATGAGGCCCTCGCCCACCATGTCCACCGCTATCTTGAGGGCGGCGGCCGCGGTCCGCTTCCCTATGCGCGTCTGAAGCATCCACAGCGTTCCGTCCTCCACCGTGAACTCGATGTCGCACATGTCCTTGTACTGTTCCTCCAGTGTTTCCATGATGCTCTCGAGTTCGCCCGCCACTTCCGGCATCTCGTCAGACAGCTTGGAGATGGGCTCGGTATTGCGGACCCCCGCCACCACGTCCTCTCCCTGGGCGTTTATCAGGAAGTCCCCGTAACGGACCCTCTCGCCGGTGGCCGCGTCGCGGGTGAACGCGACCCCGGTGGCGGAGCTCTCACCCTTGTTACCAAACACCATACTCTGGACGTTCACAGCGGTTCCCCAGTCGGCGGGTATCTTGTAGAGCTTCCGATAGTCGACCGCCCTCTTGTTGTTCCAGGAGCCGAACACCGCCTTGATGGACAGGTCGAGTTGCTCTTTGGGGTCTGTCGGGAACTCCCTGCTCGACTCCTTTCGGGTTATCTCCTTGAACCGCCCGACAAGCTCCTTCAGGTCGCTCGCGGAAAGCTCGGTGTCCATCGTTACGCCTTTCTCCTCCTTTATCGCGCTGATGGCGTTCTCGAACAGCTTGCCCTCCTGACGCCCCTCGCCCTCTACGCCCATGACGACCTCGGAGAACATCTGGACAAACCTGCGGTAGGAGTCGCAGGCGAAGCGCTCGTCTCCGGTCTGCCGGGCCAGCGCCTCGACCGACTCGTCATTAAGGCCCAGGTTGAGAACGGTATCCATCATCCCGGGCATGCTCACACGGGCGCCGGACCTGACCGACACCAGCAGAGGGTCGTCCGCGTCCCCCAGTTTCTTTCCCATTTCCCGCTCCAGCGAGTCAAGGTGCTTCGATATCTCATCTTCCAGCCCCGGTGGGTACGCGCCGTTCTCCGAGAAGTAGACACACGCCTCCGTGGTTATCGTGAAACCGGAGGGCACCGGTATCCCCAGGCCGGTCATCTCGGCCAGGTTCGCCCCTTTTCCGCCCAGCAGGTTCTTCATCTCCCTGTTTCCCTCTCCGAAGTCATAGACGTACTTAATGCCCACCTCGCATACCCCCCTCTGCCTTATCACAACTCCATTTTTTCTTCCTCCCCCTCGCGGGGGGAGGATTGAGCTAATCCCAGGTCAACAGCGAAAAATCAGCAACTCTGTTGAACAGCGCATCGACGCCGGCCAGCAGGGACAGCCGGTTCACCCGTACCCCGGGGTCCTCGTCCATTATCAGTACATCGTCGAAAAGTGTATCGACCGGCCCGCAGACCGGCTCCAGGGCGGCAATCGCCGCCTGGAAATCGAGCCGACTGCACGCTTCAATCAACCGAACCTCCGCCTCGCGGGCCAGTGCGAAGACCTCCCCCTCTATCTCCTCGGTGAACAGCCCCTCGGACACCTCCCCGGTCTCCTTGCCGCGCGACAGGTTATGACATCTCTCGAACGCGGTGTACAAGCGCTCCAGCAGCCCTTCCTCACGTGCCAGCGCCAGCGACTCCAGCCGCCTCTTCACCGACAGCGGCCGGTCCCAGTCCACCGCCATCACCGCTTCCACCAGATCGTAGCGGTACCCCGCCTCGGTGAAGAACACCCTTTCCCTGCCGGAGAAGAACTCCGCCAGCGCGCTCTCAGCTTCGTCGGTCCAGGAGAAACCGTGTGCCTCCGCCTCCAGTTCCGAGGCCGACAAGCGTACCATCTCGCTCACCGAGAGAGGCAGCCCCCTCTCTATCATGATGATTATCATCCCCAGGGCCTGCCGGCGTAGCCCATAGGGGTCCAGGGAACCGGTTGGCACGTGCCCCAGGCCGAACGAGGCCGCCAGGTTATCCGACTTCTCAGCGAGCGACAGCACCGCTCCCTGGACGCTCCCGGGGACAGCGTCCCCCGCCCTGCGGGGAAGGTACTGCTCCCGTATGGCCTCCGCCACGCTCACGTCCTCACCGGACCTCGTCGCATAGATAGAACCCATTACCCCCTGCAGCGCCGGGAACTCCACCACCATGTGCGTCACCAGGTCGCACTTGGAAAGGGCGGCCGCTCGCTTCGCCATCCCCACGGTACTGCCGTCCATGCCCAGGGAGTCACCGATCCCGCCGACAAGCACTCCGAGCCGGGCGGACTTCTCGGCCATGCTTCCCAGCTCGGACTGGTACACCACGTGCTCGAGATCCGGGGTCCTTTCCGCCAGCGGCCTCTTCAAATCCTCGTTGAAGAAGAACTCCGCGTCGGAGAGGCGCGCGGCGAGGACACGCTCGTGCCCACGCCCTATCAGCTCTGAGCAGCCCGTGTCGCCGTTTTGAACCGCCAGGAACCCCGCCTGCAGTTCTCCTTTTGCATCCTCCATCGGGAAGTACCGCTGGTGGTCCTGCATGGCGTGCACCAGCACCTCCCGCGGCAGCTCCAGAAACCGCCGGTCAAACCGCCCCAGGAGCACCCCCGGCCACTCGACCAGCTGGACTACTTCCTCCAGTACGCCGTCATCCACTACCGGTACCATGCCCTCCCTCGCGCACACCTCCCGCGTCGACTCGAGGATCATGGCGCGCCTGCGGTCCTGGTCCGCCACCACCTTCTCCCGCTCCAGCAGCCCCTCGTAGGAACCCGGGACATCAATGATGAGGTCGCCGCTTCCCAGATACCGGTGACCGTAGGTCACGTTTGACGATTCCAGCTCCCCTAAGCGAAACGGTATCACCTCTCCGCCCGCTATCGCCAGCAGCCAGCGTACCGGGCGGCTGAAGCGTACCTCGCCGTTTCCCCAGCGCATCGACTTCTTGAACTTAAGCGATCCCACCAGCTCGGCCAGCAATCCCGGCAGGACCTGCAGGGCGGGCTCACCCTCAACCCGCGATACAGCGAAGACGTAGCTGCCCCTGGACGTGTCCTCGACGGACAGATCTTCCACATCTACACCCTGCGACCGTGCGAACCCGACCGCCGCCTTTGTCCACGACCCGCCCTCGTCCTTCGCCGCCGCCAGCGGGGGGCCTTTCTTCCTGCTGACCTCCGGAGAGGCCACGTCGGGAATGCCGGTCACCATCGCGGCCAGGCGTCGTGGGGTCCCCAGTACCCGAATCGTGCCGGCGGCAAGCCGGGCCCCCTCCAGGAGCCCGGGAAGCACACTCTCTATCTGGGAGATGCCAGAGTAAACCGCCCCGGCCGGCATCTCCTCCACTCCTATCTCAAGTAGAATATCCATGTCCATATTCCTTTTCGGACCAGGCCCCCGCCAGCGGGTAACCCTCCTCCTCGCGCCACTGGAGGTAGAGCCGGGCGCAGGCGCGTGACAGCGCGCGCACCCTGGCTATGAAAGACGTCCGCTCTGTGACGCTGATCGCGCCGCGCGCGTCCAGCAGGTTGAACACGTGAGAGCACTTGAGGCACGCCTCGTAGGCGGGGTACAGGAGCCCCTTGCCGGCAAGGCCCTTCGACTCGTCCTCGAAGTCGGAGAACAGGCGATACAGAAAGGCGATGTCCGCCTCCTCGAACGCGTACCTGGACATCTCGACCTCCGTTTGGCGGAACAGCTCGCCGTAGGAGACCTCCTCGTTCCACTCGATGTCGAACATGTTATCGATATCCTGCACGTACATCGCGATCCGCTCCAGGCCGTAGGTTATCTCCGCCGACACCGGCCTGCAGTCAAACCCCCCCACCTGCTGGAAGTAAGTGAACTGGGTTATCTCCATGCCGTCCAGCCAGACCTCCCATCCAAGCCCCCAGGCCCCCAGGGTGGGTGACTCCCAGTCATCCTCCACGAACCGGATATCGTGCTCCCGCACCTCGATCCCCAGCGCGGAAAGGCTCTGGAGGTATAGCTCGATGATGTCGTCCGGCGACGGTTTGGATATCACCTGGAATTGGAAATGCCGCCCTACCCGGTTGGGGTTCTCCCCATAGCGGCCGTCCGTCGGGCGCCGCGACGGCTGAACGTAGGCGACACGCCACGGCTCCGGACCCAGGCACCTCAGAAGGGTCGCCGGGTGGAATGTTCCCGCCCCCACCTCCATGTCGTACGGCTGGACGAGCACGTAACCCTTCCTGGCCCAGTACTCCTGAAGGCATAAGATTATCCGCTGCAGTGTCATCGCCATCCGGTGGTTCTCCGTTCCTTTCTTAGTCACGTGACCAGTAACGCCAGAAACGGGTAAATGCCAAGGGCCATGATTCCGGCCAGTAGAGAGTATTCTAACCCCTTCTTCCAGTAAAGGTAACCCAGCATCCCCACCAGGGACAGCGCGAAGAAGAACGAACCGGCCAGGGCGATGGTCAGACTGTCACCCGACGAACTGCTTATCATGTAGAAGTAGCCGAAAGCCAGAAGCGTCCCGGCGATTACGCCGGCCCAGTGGGGCTCCGCCTTCAGGCGTTCCTGGTACCTTATGAACAGCCAGACGAACGCCGATACCCCCAGGAACACGAACAACACCTGGTTATTGACCGCCAGGTTGATAAAGTTAAGTGAGCTCTTCCACGCTGGGTACGCCTGTATCCGGGTCTCTCCCGACAGGCCTAACGCCTCCCCGGTGATCGTCGAAAGCAGCAGCACCCCCAGCGCGGCCGCACCCCACGGCACCGCGCCGGAAAGCAGGTCCCAGGCGTCGGAGAGCCGGCCCTCGCCGGAGAGCGCCCTGTCGAGGATAGGTGTCCCCATGTCGGTCCTTCGGGACACATTGATCCCCAGGAAGGTGAAGATAGCGCCCTGAAGTACGAGCATCAGGGCCTGGTACAGCAAGAAATCCCCGAACTTCGGCTTGGTGGGCTCCCGTGGCTTCTCCTTCCCGTACTCCCCGGGATCCTCAGCCGTTCTGTACTCGTCGGCCCACACCTTCAGCGCTACGGGGTACTCCTTCTTGAGCTCCTCGTACTGCCCGTTTGCGACATCGATCCACAGCGGATACTGCAACAACGCCCCCAGGGCAAGGAGAATCAACATCGCCTGGAACACCTTCATCTCCAGGGTTCCCTTCCTGACGATGTTCCACTGCCCTCCCTGACGGCGTTCCGGCTGCCCCTTTGCCTCCGCCCCGGAGGCCTTCTTCCCGGCAGGCGCCTTCCCCCCGGTCTTTCCGGCGTAGACCGGCTTTGCCTTCTTCTCGGTGGTGTACGATTCCCTCTGCGTGACGGCCGCTCGCTTCTTCTTCTTTCTTTTCTGCTTTCTTGATGCCATCTTAAATACAGATGCGCGCGGAGCGCGCTTCCCCCTGCCTCCCTACTGTCCCCTACTCTAATCCAGCAACTATTCTATAATAAGAACCAACACAGTTCCCGCGATGGGAAACGGAGAACCCACGGGTCAAAGACCGAGAAGTCGAGGAGGAGCCATGTTTGACTTCCTGATGAACGACGAGCAGAAGGCCCTGCAGGAGGAAACCAGGGATTTCACCCGCTCAGTGGACCGGCAGTACATACTGGACCTCGACGCCGAGAAGATCCAGTACCCAAAGGAGATACTCCAGGAGGCCGGGCGTAGAAACCTGCTGGGCCTCCGGTTTCCCGAGAAGTACGGCGGGCGCGGCCTGGGATGGACCGACGAGATAATCGCCCTGGAGGAGGTGGCGACTCTGGGCATCCCCCCCTCCTGCCTCTACTCCCTGGTGTCCATCGTCGGTGAGTGTATCAACGAGTACGGCACCGAGGAGCAGAGGGAGGAGTATCTGAGGCCCACCCTCGCGGGAAAGAAGTTCTGCTCTGAGGCCCTGACCGAGCCCCGCGGGGGCTCCGACTTCTTCGGTGCCACCACCACCGCCCGAAAGGATGGCGACCATTACATACTCCACGGACAGAAGAGGTTCATCGTGGGCGCCGAGGGTTCTGATTACTTCATGGTCTACGCCAAGACCGACCCCGACGCGGCAGACCCGCGAAACAGCCTCTCCTGCTTCCTGGTGGACCGGGATGACGACGTGGAGGTCAAGCACGTGTACGGGCTCATGGGCGCCCGAGGCGGGGGCACCGGCAGGGTGCTTTTCCGCGATACCAGGGTGCCCGCGAAGAACCTTGTGGGCGAGGAGAACGGCGCCGGCCGGATATTCTACCGCATGATGGTGCCCGAGCGTATGACATCCGCAGCGGGAGCGGTGGGCGGGGCGCGGGCGTCACTGGAGGTGGCGACCCGCTACAGCACCCGGCGCATGGCGTTCGGACAGAAGATCAAGGAGTTCCAGGCGGTCTCGTTCAAGATCGCGGAATCGATCACCGAGCTGGACGCCGCCCGGGGCCTCGTATACTCAACCGCGAGAGCGCTGGATAGCGGCATTCCGGCGGGAAGGGCGCGCCGGATGGTTTCGGAGTCCAAGAAGTTCGCCACCGAGATGTCCTGGCACGTCATAAACCACTGCATGCAGGTCATGGGCGGCATCGGCTACACCAACGTCTATCCCATAGAGCGCGCCCTGCGCGACTGCCGCCTCATCATGATATGGACCGGCACCAACGAGGTGATGAACCTCATCATCCAGCACGAGTTCTACAAGGAGATGGCCGATGGCAAGGCCGCAGGGCGCGACACCGAGTTCGACGCCCCCGAGGCGTTCAACGAGGAAGAGAAAATATTCGAGTAGCGGGCGCCGCCGCTACCGCCTGCATCAAGGTCTGCGCGTCCAGGCTGAGAGAGGAAGGCTTGCTGTCGGGTTGAGCTGAGTGTCGGCGGTAGCGGTATTTCGGTGGACCGCCTCGGTTCGTATTATTCGAACCAGAACCCTTTAGCTTCGTCAGTCAACGCAACATAGCGCAAGACCCAGTTCTCCATCGCGGTGACCGTGGTTTCTGGAACCCCGAGCTCCTGGACAAGGTCCTGGATGTAACATCTCTCCTCTTCCCCGTATTCGCCGTCGGCATGGGCAATGCCAAGAAGCTCGATTATCGCGATCGCCCGTGCCTTCCCGGTTGTAAGGGCTTCAACGGCGGCGCCGTGAGAGGAAAGGTACCGCGCTGAAGGCATCGGAAGCTCCACCTCTCGCACCATCTGGTCAAGAACGTCCTGTTCCTTCGCTGTAATAGCATCGTCCGTGGCGATAAGTTCCCTCGCCAGGAAAATAACTGCTTCCTGCTGCATTGGAGTAAGCACCGAAAGATACATGGTTGCTATTTCCTCCTCTCTTGCCCCATCCTTGTTAGGGACACCACACCCCGCGTTAAATTGCAATAGAAACCGTAACACATGACAGAGTCACCGGGGAAGCTGGCACGAGTCTTCCCGGTGCTTATCTCCCGAAATTCCCGGCCGGAGGTGTGCCGGCTTGGGATAGGGGTGCATGTAGAGGTACCAGTCATAGGCATCGCTGAAAGCCTGGATGTTGGTACGCTCAGATGCCTCTGCGGCGCTCCTTCCCAGTGCCTCGCTGGATAGATACGGTTAAGCACCGAGAGAGGTTATTGCTCCCGGATGTTAGAATCAGACATCCGGAGGGCCGGACGAAGCCACGTCGTTCGAAGCCGACTATAGAGGGAATATGCCCCGGAAGACCTACGGTAAATATACAGTTCTCGCGGTAATCATGCTGGGACAGGTAATCGGTCCCCTGGACGGCTCCATGCTGGGGGTGGCGCTTCCCACCATCGGGGAAGACCTCGATATCGGTATCTCCGCGGTGGGGTGGGTGATGGTGGCCTACCTTCTCATGACCTGCAGCCTGATGATCATCTTCGGCCGCGTGGGGGACGTGGTGGGGCGGAGGAAGATCTTCGTATGGGGGCTTTTCCTGTTCTCAGCGGGCTCCGTACTGGGGGGCCTGTCCGTGAACTACACCATGCTCCTTGCCACCCGCGCCCTGCAAGGCCTTGGCGGCGCCATGTTCTCGTCTAACCTGCCGGCGCTGGTCACATCTGCGTTTCCCGCGGAGGAAAGGGGTAAGGCGCTGGGGATGACCGCCACCGCGGTGGCCGCCGCCCTCGCGGTAGGGCCGCTCCTGGGCGGGCTTATAACCGGCACTCTCGGCTGGAGGTTCGTGTTCTTCGTCGGCCCGCCGTTCGGTATCGCCGCCGCTGTGCTGTCCCTCAAGATCGTACCCGAGAGCAAGCTCGCCACCGGAGAGTCCCTGGACGTAGCGGGAGCCCTGTTGCTGCTGGGAGCTCTGTCTCCGCTTGTGCTGGCCTTGAGCCAGGGCAGGATCTGGGGATGGGGTTCACCGCAGGTGATCGGCCTCTTCGCCGTTGCCGTCATCCTGGCGTTCATCTTCGTGCTGCACGAGAGGAAAGCCAGGCACCCGATCATCGACCTCGAGCTGTTTAAGATACCGGCGTTCACCTTGAGTAACCTGGCTTCGTTCTCGACCTACAACGCCATGCAGGTTGTGGGGTTCGCCACTCCCTTCTTCCTGCAGTACTCCATGGGCATGGCCCCTCAGCGGGTAGGGCTGGTGATGGGCATCAGCAACATCGTGGCCCTCTTCCTGCTCTCGACCAGCGGCCGCCTGTCTGACAGGATAGGCTCCACCCCGCTGGAGACAGCCGGCATGGCGCTCTTCATCATTTCACTGGCGCTGCTTGCCTGGGCGGGCGGCGGTCTGACCCTGCTCCTCATCATCATCGGGCTGGTAGTCATGGGGCTGGGGTACGGCGTGTTCCGCTCCCCTAACTACAGCGCGGTGATGGGCAGCGTCCCGGCGGGCCGCCTGGGGGTCGCGGGCGGGGTCAACGGGACCATGCGGACAATGGGCTTCATGACCGGGATAGCCGTAGCCGGCTCGGTCATGGGCTCCTGGGCGGCCAGGCGGCCGGATGCCGTCGCCTACACCAACACCGCGTTCGAGGCGGCGGTCCGAAACGCCTACATCGCCGGCTTCATTGTGGTCGTAGCCGGCCTGCTCCTGGTGCTGCTGAAGTACCACTTCCGCAAGAGTTGATGTCTCCCCTCCCCGAAGTACGTGCGAGGGCACCGGGCAAACGTAAAGGGAGCAATCACCATCTATCCCTGTCGTCCGGGCAAATCACGTCGTGTGGGACCCCTTCCCACGGCTTCTCCATCCAGTCCGCGACGGTCTCCCTCCACTTAAGGTAATGCCCGGTTTCCTTGTGGGCCATCGCCGCCTCATCGGACTCTTACGCCTCGTAAAGCAGGAACCGCGAGGAGTCGTTTCTGCACTGCAGCACGTCGAACCTCATGTTCCCCGGCTCCCCGATGGACTCCTGGTGGTTCTCAATAGTGGCCGCAATGAAATCGTCGATGTGCTCATGCTTCACGTAGACCGTGACGCACGTGACTATCACTTTCCCCCTGTTCCTCCACTTCCCCGGGCTGACCGGTGCAGAGTTCCCTTTCCAGCCCTTCGGGCGGCTTCGCTTCCCCGCAGAAAGGGCAGACCCCGTAGCCGGTCGGGTACGTCTTACCACAGTTGGGGCATGTGATAAACTCCATCGCTTTACTCCAAACCCGTTAAGCGCCTACGCACCGAGGACAGCCGCGGCGGCGTCCTCGTCCGCGGGCTCCGTCGCTATCAGCAGGTAGTACTCCCCGCCAACCACGGTGGCAGTGCTTAGCACTATGTTGATACCGGCGTCGGCCAGCCGCTTCGTCACATCTGCCCCCAGCCCGATCCTGTCCGCTCCGTCCAGCAGGAACCCGGTGTACTCCTTGAGCGCCAGGCCCTTCGACATCGCGTAATCCTTGAGCGCCCCGGGCCTGTCAGGAACGAGATACGCCGCCCCTTTTCCTCCGCCGACGGAGAAGCCGGCCATCTGGAGTATGTTGGTGTTCGATACCGACGCTCCCGCCAGTACCTCCTGGAGCGATCCCGGCTTGTCGTCAATCTCGATCATGCTGACCGCCATCCGCTTGACCGCCATCTTTGCACCCCCTTTTCGATTGCCCTTTCCGGTTCATTATAGATCATACGCAGAGGAACCCGTGCCCCCACGTGATATAATCCTGCTGGTAGGCGGACCCTGCAATTCCCGCCCGGCGGATACTGTTTCCCGACAACGGATCCAGGTGGTGTGTTTGAGATGAGGTACTGTCGAGGTTGTGCTTTTCCTGTGGCGTACGGTCGTTTCCTGGAGTGGACCTCTGACGGCACAATCCTGGGAAAGGATTCATCCGGGACACGCCTGGTGTACCTGGACGTGGACGAGATACAGAACATCTTCACGGGCGTTTCCCGGTGGATGGGCATCCCCATCGACCGGATCATCTACAGAGCTGAGAAAGCGGTCGGTCGGCGCTTCATCGAAACCATGGTGCCGGGTTTCATCGCCAGGGCTCCTCGCGGCAAGTACGCGCGGCCGGAGTTCGGAATCAAGGCGACGGCACGATTCGTCTTCAACTACATGGCCGGGCTGGGGATGGGGCTGGGGGAGATCCTCGAGTACCACAGTACCGAATCGGCGAGGATAAGGATAACCGAAGCTCACTCGGTACCACTGGTGGCGGGCGACGGAGCCGGCGTCTTTGAGCACCTGGAGCGAGTCGGTGTCGATGCGACCTGGGAGCGGGTAAAGTCCGACGAGTACATCGTTACCCTCGAGAGAGTCAGTGACGAGCCTCCGGCGGAGGACCGCCTGGTCCTCGACGAAACCACGACCTACCTGCCGGGTAACATCGAGTACCAGCGGTGCAAGCGTTGCAATGTCCCCCTGGTTGTGAGCAACACCGTCTATCTAAATCTCGAGCGGGGAATCCTCCGGAACTCGACTACCGGGTTGCGAGTCGTGGCCCTTCCCGCCCAGAGCTTCTATGCTGTTTTCCGTGAGCTCTTTCGGGAGTTCGGCAAGGAGCTGCCCTCCGTGGTGGAGAGCCTGGAGCAGCGGTACACCAGGGAAAACACGCTGGTCAGCTACTACGTCGACGGTGTCGAAGGCGGCATCGAGCGCCTGTTTTCCGATTTTGCCTGGAAGGGAATCGGAAACCCCATCCAGGTAGGGAACACCGAGCGCGGCCTGGAGGTGGTTGTGGAAAACCCATTCCACAACGAGATGGTCGCCGGAAGGATAGTAGGCCTTTACGAGGCGCTGATCGAGGAAAATGTCGGGGCGACCTGGACCGAGCAGACCCCGGGCAGTCTCACGGTTACAATGCGGCAGTGAGCTTGCCCCGTGACGCACTGGTGCCAGGCACCAGTGCGTCATTTTGTGGCTTTTGTTTATTTGTGAGGGAAGAGTCAGGCTCGCCCCTGGGCTGTTGCATAACGGGGCTTGAGTTTGGGTGGGTGTTCCAACGGCACCAGCCCGGGGATGGCGTACCTTGCCTGACCTACGCTTGTGTGACAGGTAGGGGTTCAGGCCTTCTGGTCATAACGTATAATCTAGGCCGCCGCTTGAAGGCGCTGACCCCACTTGTTGGCCTTTTTCCTACTGGGCCGGCAGCGGCAGGGGGCTGACGTTCTCGGGCGCCTTGATGGTCAGCTTCTTGTTGTAGTCACTCAGCACGACCGTCGCTTCCCCTGTTACCATGTCGCCGGGCTTCGCGTACCCCAGCTTGATCAAATCGTCGGTGGCGCGGTACTCTACTACCTCCATTGAACTCTTGAAGTAATCGTTCTTCTTCTGGACATAGAAGTTGAACTCCGCTTTGAGTTCCTCCAGTTCGTCGACGGTCCTGACCTGATTGCCCTCCGGGTCCTTCAGAAGGTCGGTCACCCCGGGAAGCTTGACCAGCGCTTTCATGTCCGGGATACCGCGGACGTGATAACAGTCCTCGCCATCGATCTTGGTATCGCTCAGCTTTTCGAGCTCCTTGAAGTACTGCAAATACTGCGACGTCGACAGGGCCTGAGTAACCGGTGGGGGCAACTGTACGGATTGTGGCGCTTCGTACCAGTTGCCGGCAATCTCCCAGTACTGCTTCTCCCCGACCTGGAGCATGGTTACCGGGACACCGGGGGCAAGTTCGGTCTCGATACGCATGTCCCCCGTCCGGTAGTCGATGTCCCCCTCCGATTTCTGTACGTAGTTCTGCTTTGCCACCTTCCCCTCCTCGATGGGCGCGGCCGGCAGCTTGATCGTCGACTCGACCTTGAAGTGCAACGTATTTATCTCCTTCGACGCGCGCATCGACTCCTTGAGAATCTCTTCGGCACCAGGGCCGCAACCGGAAAACAGCACCGGCATCAGCACCAGCGGAACCAACAGTAGCAGGGCAAAACATTTCTTCAATTCGTTCACCTCTCATCGGTCGGGATTACACTCCTCCGGATGCGCCTGGCGCCATCCATAGTAATTATAACGGGGACACGCCACCTTAGATACCCGTTTCAACAGGTCTAACACACGCCTTTGTCGTAAAATACTTCAGGCGGCTATTCATAAGGCCTCCAATCAAGGTAGACGGGATACGTAACAGGCTGGTTCAATATGGACGGGTATGTCGGCAAGCTACTGAATATAAACCTGAACGACGGGAGCGGTAAGGAGTTCACTGTCCCCGAAGAGATCCTGCAGAAGTACATCGGGGGGAAAGGGCTTGGCGCGTGGCTCCTCTTCAAGGGGCTCGAGCCGTACGTTGACCCGCTTGACCCCGAAAACGTGCTCCTCCTGATGACCGGACCGCTGACCGGTCTTTCAATACCGGCGATGAATCACCTGTCCATCTGCACAAAGTCTCCTTTGACCGGCACACTGGTGAACGCTTCGATTGGAGGCGATTTCGCGGTAAAACTGAAGTCCTGCGGGTACGACGGAATCATACTGCGGGGGTGCTCCCCCCGCCCCGTTCTCATCGACATCACCGAGAGCCGTTGGAAGATACGGGACGCGAGCAAGCTCTGGGGTACCAACGTGGTTCAGGCGCAGGAGTTACTCGAGAGTAGCGTGGCAAGCATCCTCTGCATAGGGCCCGCCGGTGAAAACCTGGTCCGCTACGCCACCATCGTATCCGGGGAACACACCGCCCAGAGGGGCGGCACCGGAGCCGTTATGGGGTCCAAGCAGGTCAAGGCAATAAGGGTCGGTGGGTCTTTCGATACTTCCGTATTCGATCGCGAGCGGCTGAAGGGTCCCGTACGTTCCATCAAGGACAAGCTCAAAGTTACCGGTTCATACCCGAAGTACGGCACCGCCGGGAACATCGCCGGGTCCAACGAGAAAGGGGTGTTGCCCACCAGGAACTTCTCCGCCGGGTCCTTCGACCACTACATGAAGATATCCGGAGACGCGCTGCGCTCGCAGATCAGGCGAAAAGCGTTCAACTGCCCCGGCTGCCCGGTCGATTGCACAAGCGAGACGAAGATCGCGACAAAGAGCGGATCGCTCCGGGTAAAGGGGCCATCTTACCAACCTCTTGTCATGCTGGGCAGCAATCTTCTAATCGGTGACCTCGACGTGATAGTCCGGAACAACTATGCGTGCTACCTCCTTGGGTTGGACCCGATCAGCACCGGCGGAACGATAGCGCTGGCGATGGAACTCTCAGAGAAAGGCAGGATGGACCTCCCGCTCAGGTTCGGAAGCGCCCGGGAGATCGGTCCCGTTCTGCCCTTAATCGCCAACCGCAAGGGACCCGGCAACGAGCTCGCCGACGGGGCCGCCCGCCTGGTGTTGAAGTACGGGTACAGCGACCAATGCATGACGGTGAAGGGCATGGAACTGCCCGGGTACGACCCCAGGGGCTGCTGGGGGCAGGGACTGGCGTTTGCCACCTATCCCGCCGGTGGAAGCCACATCGGCTCCATGATGGCCGCCCCGGAGATACAGGGCAGGCCTGTCCGGATCCCCGGGGGGAAGTCGGCGGGGAGAGTTCGCCTGACTGTTTTCGCCCAGAACATGTTCAACTCAATCGACTGCCTGGTCGGCTGTTTTCGCGCCTCCTACTGCCTGGCAGCCCCCTCGGAATGGATGCGCGGCCTCCCCTCCTGGCTGACCGGATTCTTCGCAGGCAGGACCCCGTCGATAGCCGCCTCCTTCATCGACCTGACGGATTACTACAATGCGGTTTCGTTCGTGACCGGCATCCGGTACAAAAGAAGCGCGTTCCTCCGCGTGGGTGAACGTACATTCAATCTCGAGCGGTTGTTCAACCTGCGGGAAGGCCTCACCAGTAAGGATGACAGCCTGCCCCTACGCTTCATCGGCGAGCCTTTCCAGGAAGGTGAAATCAGTGGCAAGGTCGTACCGCTCACCAAGATGCTCCTCAAGTATTACCGCTTGAGGGGATGGAACGAGGTCGGCATTCCCACCGAGCAACTCCTGAGAAAGCTGGCGATCGAAGAGCGGCCTTAGCCGTACCTCCTCTCCAGGTACGCACGTTTGGGGCCAGGCCCCATTGTTGCGTTTTGCACGTTTGGGGCCAGGCCCCTTGTTGCATTATGCTTGTATTGCTTGTAGAATGGGTGCATGAGTCGAAAGCCAAGAGTTCAGTTCCCGGGCGCTCTATACCATGTAATGTCCCGGGGAACCTTGAAACAGAAGATCTTCCTTGAAAACGATGACCGTCTCAGCTTTTTTGGAACGTTATTCGGAGTTATCTCCCGTTACGAATGGTCCTGTTACACATACTGCCTAATGGACAACCATTACCACCTGCTGGTCGAGACACATCAAGCGAATCTCTCTGAGGGGATGCACAAACTCAACAGCGATTACTGCAACCGATTCAACTCGAAGTACGGTGGTGTAGGCCATGTACTGCAGGGGCGTTTCTATTCATCGCTCATCGAGAACGAAGCGCACCTGATGGAAACTATCAGGTACACCGCCCTGAACCCGGTAAGTGGCGGACTGGTGCGTAAACCGGGGCAGTGGAGATGGAGCAGTTACCGGGCGATAAGCGGCCTCGGCCCCGTTCCTGACTTCCTCGATGTCGAGTACACCCTCGGCCTCTTTTCTGATAACAATGAGACGGCACGAAAGGCTTACCTCCATTTCGTTGCGGATGGCCTGCTCAGAGACCAGGCAAAGCGAACTACGCTTCAGGAGATTTTTCGGGGTGCGACAGACAGGCATCAGAGAAATAATGCCATACACGTCGCCTACTTTGAACACGACTACACAATGACCGAGTTAGCCACCTATCTAAAGCTGAACCGTACGACCGTGGGAAGGGTACTCGGGAGTTAGCGTTTTGCACGGTAGGGGCCAGGCCCCTTGGGTGCGTTTTGCACGGTAGGGGCCAGGCCCCTTGGGTGCGTTTTAGGCGAGGTTGCCGTATGTTCTTATTCTGTGGTTGTACTCTTCGATTGCCTCCCGCAGATGCTCCCCTCGGAAGTCGGGCCAGACCACAGGCGTCACATACAGTTCAGAATAGGCTATCTCCCACAGGAGGAAGTTGCTCACTCGCATCTCTCCGGCCGTCCGTATCAGCAAGTCATAGTCGGGCAGATCCGGGGCATACAGGTGATTGCTTATCGTCTTCTCGCTTATCGAGCCGGGCTTCATCTTCCCCTCGGCCACCTTCAGTGCAATGCTCCGCATGGCATCCACCAGTTCCGCCCTCCCACCGTAGTTGAAGGCCACGTTCAGCTTCAGGCCGGTGTTGTTGCGCGTCAGTTCCACCGATTCGTCCATCTTTCTCATGAGCGAGCGCGGGACGCGCTTGCGGCGCCCCAGGAAACGTATCCTGACATTATTCTCATGGAACTCCGCCACCCGCCTGTCCAGCATGTCCCGGTTGAAGCTCATCAGGAACTTCACCTCGTCCACCGGACGCTTCCAGTTCTCAGTCGAGAACGCGAACAGGGTCAGTGCCTCCAGCCCCATCTCCACGGAAGCCAGCACGGTCGATGTCACCGCCTTCTCGCCCTCCCGATGGCCCTCTATACGCGGCAACCCTCTCGACGTTGCCCATCGCCCGTTTCCATCCATAATAATGGCAACCCTATCCGGCACATTCAAGGACCCCTTCGACATCTCATCATCCTCCCTTAGCTCTCCCGCCCCCACCGCCGGGCATCTCCCTCATCACCCGGCGTGACTTGAATTCCCTCTCCATCCAGTGCTCCAGGACCCTGTCCATCAGCATCCCCAGCTCACGTTGTGTCGCAAGCGCCGGCGGCTCCTCCGGCCACTCTCCGAAACCATGGAGCGACATCCAGGAAAGAAGACCCGCCGATGGGGCTCTGACGGTTATCAGCCTTCCGACCTCCCGGTACCGCCCCCCCTTACAAGAATCGCACACCAGGCCCCCCAGGTGAAGTGAAAATGACGCGTCCCCGCCTCCCGGAGCACCGCCACAATTAGCGCACGAATCGACCCGGAGGTCGTAGCCGGCGGCCGCCATTACCTTGAACCCGAAGAAAGAGGTGATAAAAAGCGCGCGCACCGGAAACTCCTTGAGAAGCTCGAGCCCCCGTAGCAGCAGGTCGAACAGTTCCGGGTGCGGTTCGTGTTCCTGGGTAACGCCGTCAACCATCTCCACCATGGCAGACGCGTGGAAGAAAAGGTCCAGGTCCTCCCTTACCTCGCGAAACGATGTTTCTATCTCCACCTGCTTGACAGTGTCCATGCTTCTCCCGACATGGAGCATCATTCTCGCCATCGTTAACGGCTCCAGCCGGGCTCCAAACCTGCTGGTCGTCTTCCGTACCCCCTTGGCCACCGCCGACCGCTTACCGTGCTCCCGGGTGAGCACCCTCAGTATCTTGTCGGATTCGCCCAGCTTGTAGGAACGCAATATGATTCCCAGGTCGCTGTACTCCCGTTCGCCGCGCCTCTTCCCACCACCGTGGACACCTTCACGACGAGGCACGGGTGAACTCCTCCACAATCTCGGGGCCTTCGCCGGTCAGCCGCGTTTGGTGTGTATCCTCGGTCATTCCCGCCTCCTACATAAGCAGCGTTCCGATTCCAAGGTAGATGGCAAGGCTCAGCACGTCCATAATCGTCCCCAACAGTGGTCCGGAAACCGCCCCGGGATCCCGGTTCAACGCTCTAAATATTATCGGCAGCGCGCATCCCACCAGCGACGCCGCGATTACGGTAAGGGCAAGCGAGAGCCCGACCACCACGCCGACGGATGCTCCGAGATCCAACAGGAAACTCAACGCGGCGACAAGCCCACCGGTCAACAACCCCACCAGGACTCCCCAGATGACCTCACCAATGACCGCCTTTGCCGCCGTTCTCTGGAGCGGCAACCCGGAGGCCAGCCAGCGCCCAACCACCGTCGAGGATTGCACCGCGATGTTGCCGCCCATGATAACAAGCAGCGGTATAAAGAAAACGAGCACCATGAACTTCGAGAACACGGGCGAGTACGTCTTGAGGATGCCGCCCACCAGCAGCATCTCTATGGCCACCGTGAGCACGAACCACGTAACGCGCCGTCCCAGGCCCGCGAACAGGCCTCCGGAAGGCTCTTCCTCCAAGCCGGTCGCCCCCGCGAACCGCATTATGTCCTCTTCGACCTCGTCGCCTATCACGTCCATGACGTCGTCAACCGTGACGATGCCCAGCATGCGCCCAATATCGTCGGTTACCGGTACCGCCAGGAGGTCATACTTGCTGATGACCTCCGCCACTTCCTCCTGGTCGGTGTCGGGGGGCACCGTGATCACCTCGGGCCTGATCATCTCGCTGACGCACCTGCCTGGTGGTGACAGTATCAGCTCTCGCAAAGAAAGCACGCCTCCAAGCCGACCCTCACCCGAAGTGACGTATACGTAGTAGATTGTTTCGACCTCCGGTGAAACATCCCGCAGGAGCCGTATCACCTCCTCTGCCGTCGCCTCTGGCGACACGGATATGTACTCGGGGGTCATCAAGCCGCCCGCGGTATCATCGCTGTAGGTTAAAAGCCGCTCGAGTTCTTCCGCCTCCTCACGCCCGAACAGCCTCAGCACTGTTTCACGACGGGACTCGGGGATATCACCCAGCAGGTCGACCGCCTCGTCAACGGGCATGCTCTCCAGCAGGCCGCGTAGCTCACCCGCTCCCAATCGCTGGGCAACCTCTACCTGGTGCGCTTCGTCCATCTCGAACATGGCGCGCGCGGCCGCGCGCGGCTCCATCTCCAGGAGGACCTCCACCTCGCAGGTGATCTTCAGACCGGAGAGCACCTCGGCGGTGTCCGCCGAGTGAAGATCGGCGACCGTTCTGACCGCCTGCCGTACATCGCCGCGGTCAAGCATGTCGCGAACCGTTTCCAGGATTACCTTGTTATGCCGCTCCATTCACTACACCATCACTCGTACTCGAGCCTTCTAATGAACTCCGGGTTCTTGGACCAGTTCTTCTCCACTTTCACCCTGAGCATCAGGAACACCTTGCTACCGACTATCGGCTCTATCTCCTGCCTGGCCCTGGTGCCGATCTCCTTTATCAAGCGGCCGCCCTTGCCTATTACGATGCCCTTCTGCGACTCGCGCTCCACGTATATTACCGCTTCGATATCGACAATCCTCCCGTCCTCCCTGGGCCTTATTTCGTCCACTGTCACGGCAACGCTGTGGGGGACCTCGTCCCTTGTGAGCTCCAGCGCCTTCTCCCTTATCAGCTCCCCTATCAGGACCTTCTCGGGCTGATCGCTCACCGTCTCGGTGGGAAAGTACCGCGGGCCCTCCGGCAGATACCCGGCAAGTATCTCCATTAACCGCTTGACGTTGGCGCCGCACTTCGATGAAACCGGGACCACCGCCACGAACGGAAACAGATGTCGCGCTACCTCCACCTGTGAATCGACCTTGCCCTCGTCAAGCAGGTCCGTCTTGTTCACCACTCCCACAACCGGCGTTTCCACGCTCCCCAGCTCGCCGGCGATAAACACGTCGCCCCGGCCAATGGTGGTCGCCCCGTCGAGCACGAACACGATAACGTCCACGTCCTTCATGGTCGAGCGGACCATGGCGTTCATCTTCTCCCCCAGCGCCTCCCGCGGCTTATGGAAACCGGGCGTGTCGACAAAGATGAGCTGCGCCTCAGGCGTCGTGACCACCGCGCGAATCCTGTTCCTGGTTGTCTGGGGCCTCTCCGAGGTTATGGCTAGCTTTCTGCCGACGAGGCTGTTGAGCAGCGTGGACTTGCCTACGTTGGGCCGACCGATTATCCCGATGAATCCGGACAGGTGCCCCTCTTCTACATCCAAATCAATCAGCCCGCCCCTCGTGTAGTGAATCGAACGTTACTCGGGTTGCCACTCAAGATCCCGCGGTGAACCGGTGTATACCGATGTTCAGCAGCAGTCCGACACAAAAGAAGCTAATAATAAGGGAGCTACCCCCGTAGCTTATGAACGGTAACGTAATCCCGGTGACCGGCATTATCCCAATGGTCATCCCCACGTTCACTATCATCTGGAAGATAAACATCACTATGATGCCCACCGCAACCATTGTACCGAACGAATCACGCGCTGTTAACGCTATCTTGAACGCCCTCCATATCAGGATAGCGAAAAGCGCCAGCAGGAAGATCGCCCCCAGGAAACCCAGCTCCTCGCCTACCACCGAGAAGATGAAATCGGTGTGATGGGCCGGTATGAACTTGAGGTTGGTCTGAGTCCCGTGGAAGAGACCTTTCCCCACCAGTTGGCCGGAGCCGATGGCGATCTTTGACTGCATGAGGTTGTATCCTGCTTGCATCGGGTCCATGTCGGGCTTTATGAACACCAGGAGCCTGTTGAGCTGGTAGGTCTTGAGAAGCCCCAACTGTATAGTCGCGGCGATCACCGCCAGCGTCCCCGCACCCAGCGCCACCATCTGCCTGGCGCGCGCTCCTCCCACCAACAGCATTCCGACCAGTATCACGAAGATCGACAGCGTTATCCCCAGGTCCGGCTCTATGAAGATCAACACCATCGGGAGCCCGGCAATCCCCAGCGCCCTCAGGAACTCCGTGTTGGACCCAATCTCCATCCGTCTGTCCGCCATGAAAGTCGCCAGGGTCAGGATGACCGCCAGCTTGGCCAGTTCCGACGGCTGGAAATCAAAGAAGCCCAGTGATATCCACCGGTGGGCTCCGCTCACCGCCGGGAACAGAAAAACGATAAGAAGCAGGAAGAGTGTTACTACGTAGATTATCTTTGAGTAAGGCATGATCTTGCGATAATCAAAGCTGGCGCCGAGAGCCATCACCACCAGCGCGAGCACCACGAACATCAACTGGCGCTTCAGGTAGTACGTAGAGGGAACATCCGCGCGCGTCGCGCTGTATATCATCAACGTTCCGAACGCGGCAAGCGCCAGCGCGCAGAGGAGAAGCGGCTTGTCCAGGGCGCGCGGTGGAAAACGCTTGAGCACCTTCTCCCCGGTCTTTTCCCGGACCATGCCCGGCGAGAAATCCGTGGCTCCCTTACGATGCATCATGACTTAGTCACCTACACTAGGCTGTATCTCACCAGCCGGTGGCAGGTGGAAGAGCCCCTCCAGGATACGGCGGGCCGCCGGGGCCGCCGTCTCTCCCCCGTGACCGCCCTGCTCGATAACCACGGCAACCACGTACTGAGGATCGTTTGCCGGCGCGTAGCATACGAACCACGACGCGGGCTGCTTCCCCACGACCTCCGCGGTCCCGGTCTTGCCCGCCACCGGTATCTGCGCCAGGGGGAAACCCTCGAACGTCTTCGAGGCGGTACCCTTGCCCTTTACGACCCCCTGTAGCGCCTCGTTGATCTGGGCAAATATCTGGACATCAATCTCCAACTCAGCCACGGTTTCGATCTTGGCGGTGATTGACACCTCACCGTCACTGTCCTCGAGGTCTTTCATCACGTGGGGCTTGACGAACTTCCCCCCGTTGGCGATCCCCGCGAACACGTAAGCCATCTGGAGAGGGGTCGCCAGCAGGTCGCCCTGCCCGATAGCCATATTGACGGTGTCTCCCGGATACCAGACCTGGTACTCGGGATTGTCCCTGTTAAACTCCCTCTTCCACTCGGGCGAGGGAACCCTGCCGTCCATCTCGCTGGTCAGGTCTATTCCGGTATGCATTCCAAGCCGAAAATCCCGGGCATACTCCCATAGCGGACGCCCCTCCTCTTTCAACTGCCGCTGGTAGAACGTATACCCGAGTTCGTAGAAGACTATGTCGCATGATTGCACTATCCCGTTAAAAAGGTTGATGCGTCCGTGGGTGCTCCAGCAGTACTTCGGGTACTCTTCGAACGGGCCCTTGGTGAACACGTTCTTGCATTCAAACGGCGAGTTCATACTGTACGTCGCTTCCTGAATCGCGCCAATCGCGGTGACCGCCTTGAACGTGGAGGCAGGCGGCAGTTCGCTCATTATGGCGCGATTGTTCAAGGGGTACATATTCTTGGGATTGTTCAGTTCCTTCCAGGCTTTCTCACTGATACCCCCCACGAACTCGTTGAGGTTGAACGTGGGATAACTGGCCATGGCGATTATCTCTCCGTTCCTGAGGTCCATCACCACCGCCGAGGCCCCGGTCGCCTCATACTCTCTAGCGGTCTCCGGATGGTAGCGGTTCCTGGCCAGGTCAACCTGCGCCTTTAGCGTGGCCTCTACCAGAGCCTGTATTTCCTGGTCGATGGTCATGCGGAGATTCAGCCCCGAACGCGGCTCCTTGCGTGATAGTTCCCGTATCGAGTTCCCCGACGCGTCAACCTCCAGCCGGTACTTCCCAACCTCGCCACGGAGTTCCTCGTCGTAGGTACTCTCCAGCCCGGAGATGCCGATCTCGTCACCGGCCACGTACCTCTCTCCCTTTTTCTCCTCGAGCATTTCCGGGGATATCTCGCCAAGGTAGCCGATTACGTGCGCGGCCAGTTCTTCGTAGGGGTACTCTCGTATCGGCCGGATGCCGGCAATAACCCCGGGAAACTCACGCTGGTGCTCCCTGACGTACGTTACGACGTCCTCACCCACATCGCTCTTGATGAGCACCACCCGCCTGTTAGGGGCCTGCGACTGCTCTATCCTGTACCGTATCTCCTTCTCTCCCATCCCCAGCAACCTGGAGAGCCGTTCGATGACCTTCTCATCCTTGCCGATCTCGGCCGGCACTACCGATATCGTAAGCGCGTTCCTGTTCTTCACCAGGACCGTGCCGTTGCGGTCGAGGATTCGGCCCCTCGGAGACTCGAGGGACATCTCCCGGATACGGTTCCCTTCCGCCTTCTCGCAATACTCATCGCCGGAGACTATCTGCATGAACCAGAGCCGGGCAAACAGGATGACAAAGGCGGCGACAATCAGAATGCCAAGGATTGTCAGGCGCCGCTGCAACTTCTCCTGGACCGCGTCGGGGCGGTACTGTGTGGTCTCATTAGGATTAACTCTAATCCCTATTTTTCTCAGCAGTCTCATCTCACCTCACCGGCTTTTCAACTTGGTTTACTCTCCACCGGACCTCAAGAGCGCTAGCGAATCACCCTGGCCGGGGAAACTGAACCTCCCCATAAGAGGATACACCACGAGGACTGCGAGCACGTCATATATAGCCGACGCCAGGATGACGTTTACCTGGAACGGAGGAAGCTTTTCCTGCCCCAGTATGATCAGCATCACTTGATGCATTACCGGATCCGCCACGCCGGCCAGAAACACCAGTATCACCGGCAGCAGTATCGAGTAGGTAACGAAAAAACCCTTGAGCGACCCGGCCAGGTAAGCGGTCACCGTCTTGGTCAGCGCACCCATTCCCATCACCAGTGGGCTCACCAGGTCCTGCAGCATCCCGCCGCAGAATCCGGCAACCGCGCCCTGGATAGGTCCGTCCTGAATCGCCACCACCACCGCCACCACCAGCAGGAGGTCCGGTTGAACACCCAAGAGCTTGAACTGTGGCATCACCGCCAACTGCAACAGAAAAGCCAGTGCCAATGCGCCGGCCACGAAGACCTGGCGTTTCCGGCTCACTGTGCCTCCTTCAGGATTACCGACTCAGGCTCAGGCGTGATTATCACCAGCACCTTGTCGAGTTTCGAGAACTCGACGAACGGCTCGACCTCGACCAGGAGGGTAAGCCCTTTCTCACGCTTCTCAATCTCGCATATGGTCCCTATCGGTATATCCGGCGGGCATGTCCCTCCAAGCCCGCTGGTCTCAATAACGTCTCCCACCTTCATGTCCGCTTCGTCCGTCATAGGGACGAATCTTATCGTGCTCCGGTTCCTGCCCTCCACCACTCCCGTCTCCCTGGAGCGCTGGTCCCGGGCGCCGACTGCTGAGCGGGAGTCGGTGATAAGCTGGACGACCGATGAACGCGAGCCGACCGAGATTATCCTGCCCACCAGGAACCCCTCCCGGGTAACGACCGACATGTACTTCTTTACGCCGCTGGAAGACCCCGCGTTGACTATCATCAGCCTCTGCCAGTTATCAGGGGATTGGCCGATGATGTCAGCCCCGACGTTCTTCATCTCCGGGTTTTTCTCGGACCAGTTCAAAAGCTCCTTGAGGTCCGCGACTTCCGCCTCTAGCTCTTTGGCTCCTATCTGCTTTCTCTTGAGGTCCGCGACTTCCCTGCGTAACTCCGCGTTCTCCCGGGAAAGAGACGGCAAGTGAAACAGGTTGATGAACCCGTCCTTTATCGGCCTGAGGATCTTTGCGAAACCGGAGCTTATCGGGGACACCAGGTCCAGGAAAATATCCTGCGTCTTATGCAGTGGGCCCTGATCGCTCTCCCTCACGTATAACGTTACGACCACAATGCATACGATTATAATCAGTATGAGGACCATGCGGCTTCTGTTGGCTCTGGGAACGGATGGCATAACTTTAAGGATAGTTTTCGTACTAACCCGCGGACGAGATTAACACCTTCTTCATGATATCGAATTCTTCCAGGCACTTGCCTGAACCCATCGCCACACACAGGAGCGGGTCCTTGGCGATATGTACCGGCATGCCGGTCTCGTTCCGTATCCTCTCCTCCAGACCACGAAGGAGCGCCCCACCCCCGGCAAGGATGATTCCTTCATCCATGAGATCACTGGCAAGCTCAGGCGGAGTCCTGTCCAGGGCGTCCTTGACCGTCTGGACCACCTGGCATACCGGGTCATCGATGGCTACCCGTATCTCTTCGGCGGTAACGACCACGGTCTTGGGGAGTCCCGACGCGAGGTCTCTTCCCTTTATCTCGTCATCGTACTCATCTTCTCCGATCTTGAACGCCGACCCTATGCTCAACTTCAGGTTCTCCGCGGTCCTCTCCCCTATCATCAACTGGTAATCCTTCTTTATGCAACTGATAATCGCCTCGTCCATCTCGTCACCGCCCACCCGTATGGACTGGCTGGTGACGATGCCACCGAGTGATATTACCGCGACCTCGGTCGTGCCTCCTCCAATGTCGACGACCATGTTTCCGATTGGTTCGTGTATCGGTAACCCGGCCCCGATCGCGGCCGCCATCGGCTCCTCGACTATGAACGCCGCGCGTGCCCCCGCCTGGATCGTCGCCTCCTCGACCGCCCTCTGCTCCACCCCGGTTATTCCGCTGGGAACCGCCACCACTACCCGTGGGCGGGCAAGGGATCTGCGCTGGTGCACCTTCTGAATGAAGTAACGCAGCATCTTCTCGGTCACATCGAAGTCGGCGATGACCCCGTCCTTGAGCGGCCTTATCGCCACGATATGCGCCGGGGTGCGCCCCACCATCCTCTTTGCCTCTTCGCCCACCGCAATAATAGCGTTGGTGATGCTGTTGACCGCGACCACCGACGGCTCGTTGAGCACGATTCCCTCGCCCTTGACATAGACAAGTGTGTTGGCGGTCCCCAGGTCAACCGCCATGTCCTTGCCAAACGCTCCGGTGCCAAACAATCTTGCGAAAAAGGACACTTTCCTTCTCTCTCTGGTCGTTCCCTGCTACTGTTACCGACATACGGCTACTGCCAACTCAAGACAACAATTATGCACAAACCAATGGGCAAAGTCACCCATTATGCTAACACATAATTACTTATTCAACACCAGCATCAATACTTTACAAAAAACGAACCGCATTCCCCCACCCAAACGGGGTCTGGCCCAGGCTGTTGTCGTTCGTTTCTCCCCTCAAGCGGATGTACGTAATGCAACAGCGGGCCTGACCCCCGGCCTATACGCGACAACGCCAGACAAACCTCGCCACCCCCGGGATGTTGCCGTTGCAACATCCACCCAAGCCGACGTCTGTTATGCAACATCCCCAGGGCGTGACCCCTCCATCCCTAACAAACAACAACCACAAAATGCGCCAATGGTGCCAGGCACCACTGGCGCATTCCGATGCCAGGGGAAACATTATGCAACAACCCGGGGCGTGCCCTCAGGTGGTTCAGCCGCATCCATCGCTGAAGAACAGCGCGATCTCTCTTTCGGCGTTCTCCAGCGTGTCGGAGCCGTGTATGAGGTTCTTGGTGACGTTGGTGGCGAAATCACCCCGGATGGTGCCGGGCGCCGCCGTCAGGGGGTCGGTGTTGCCCATGAGATAGCGCAGGCCCCCCACGCAACCCTCGCCGGATATCACCGCTACGACCGCCGGCCCACTGGTTATGTACCTGATGAGCTTCTCGTAGAAAGGCTTCCCTTTGTGCTCGGCGTAATGGACCTCGGCCAGTTCCAGGTCGATGTTGATGGTCTTCATGCACTCTATGGTGTACCCCTTGCGCTCTATCCTGGACAGGATGTCTCCCACCAGGCGACGGTCCACGCCGTCCGGCTTGACTATCAAGAGGGTCCGCTCGTGGTCAATCCGCTCAGAATCCATCGTTACTCCTTACCTGTCCTGCCTCATCTCTCGGGACGCCTTCTGGCGCCGGAAGTATATCCGGGCTTCCGAGACCGTATAAAGGGACCCGGTAACGCATATCATTCCATCCGGCCCGGCGATATTATACGCGAGTTTCATGGCCGCCGGGAACTTTGGCTCGACCTTGTGGGCGATGCGTTCCATCCGGCAGAAGCTTGCCAGCCGCTTGACGGGGGCCGAGCGCGCGCTCCGGTTTTCGGTCAACACAATCTCGTCGGCGATCGCCCCGAGTATCTTGAGCATACCCCTGGCGTCCTTGTCCTCCAGGATAGCCACCACTATCACCAGCCGCTCGTAATCAAACTCCCCGGTAAGGGATACCGCCAGCCGTTCCACACCCAGCACGTTGTGAGCGCCGTCGACCACCACCATGGGGCTCTCATCCAGGATTTCAAGACGCCCCGGAACTGTGGTCTTCTCCAGGGCACGCCGGAACTTCTCGGGGTCGGTCCTCTCCCTGGGGTCGGTGTACACCTGTGCCGCCGCTATCGCGCAGGCGGCGTTTACCGCCTGGTGCTTGCCTATGACCGGCAGCTTTATGTCCTTGAACTTCTCCCCCTCGAGCCCTCGCACCGAGATGAACTGTGACGGCTCCTCCCCCGGCACGCGATACGGTACCATGTAATCCAGCCGGAAGTCCCTGCCGAAGACCTTCATCTCCGCGCTGACCTCTTCGCACCTGTCAGCCATCATCCCCAGCAGGCCTTCACTCGCCTCGGCGGTAACCAGGACCGTCCCCTCGTTGATGATTCCCACCTTTTCGGAGGCGATCTCCTCCCTGGTATGGCCCAGCTCGTTCACGTGGTCTATGCCTATGTTGGTTATCACCGCCACGTCACAGTCAACCACGTTGGTCGCGTCCCAACGGCCGCCCATCCCGACCTCCAACACTACGATCTTGACGCCCGAACTCCGAAAGTACTCGTAGGCCATCGCTGTCACCACCTCAAAGTAGGTGAGGGGCTCACCGGCCTCCTCCTCAGCGCTCTCGATCAGTGGCTGTATCTCGACAAGCGTCTCCGAGAACCGGCTCGCCGGGATGAGGTGGCCGTTGATCGATATCCGCTCCCGGACGGTCTCCAGGTGCGGGGAGGTGAAGAGACCGACCTTGTAGCCACACTCCTGTAAGATGGCCGACACCATGCATGAAACGGATGTCTTGCCGTTGGTACCGGTCACCTGCACGGCATCGAATTCTTCCTGCGGGTTTCCCATAAGCCGGCAGACCGCCCGTATCCGGTCAAGGGACGGCTTTACCCCGAGCACGACCTTGCCGTCCAGGTAATCCACCGCTTCAGAATACTTCAACCGACCTCCCCCATGAATGAGAATCGCCCGGCCATCATCATTAAGTACCTATGCCCTCAGCGCTTCAATCTGGCCGTTCAACTTGTCGCGCTTCCCCAGGAGTTCCCGCTGCTTCTCCCGCTCCTTCTCTACGACCTTCGGGGGGGCCTTCTCGACAAAGCGCTCGTTGGACAGTTTCGCCACGCACCGATCCAGCTCGGCCTCTACCTTGTCAAGGCGCTTTGTGAGCCGTTCTATCTCCTCAGCCGGGTCCACTCCCGACTCCCAGGACAGATACGCCTGAACACCTTCGGTGACCACCCTTATCCCGTAACCTTCCCCCGGCGCCGCCTCCGAGAACCGCATACCGGAGAGTCCGGCCAATGTCTCCAGGTGTTCCCGCTCCCGTTCCAGGATGCACGCGGCCTCATCATCCTCGCACACCAGCACCGCGCCCAGCTTGCCTCCAGGGGGTATCTGATGCTCGGAGCGGGCCGACCTGATGCCGGTAACGACTGACTGGATGAGGCCCATCTCCGCCTCCGCCTCCGGGTCCCCCTCGAACTCGTCCGGCGAGGGCCACGGCGCCACCATTATCGATTCCTCCGTCCCCGGCAATCTCTGCCATAACTCCTCGGTGACGAATGGCATGAACGGATGAAGCAGGCGCAGCGAGCACTCCAGCACGCGCCAGGCAACATCCCTGGCCACGCGCTTCTCCTCCGGGCTCCCCCGGTACAGCCTGGGCTTGACCAGTTCCAGAAACCAATCGCAGAACTCGCCCCAGGCGAACTGATAAAGCGCCTTGCCGGCCACGCTGAAGTTGTACTCCTCCATGGCCGCGTCCACGCGGGATATCACCGAGGCCATCCTGCTCAATATCCAGCGGTCCGCCAGTTCGGGCTCTCCACCGGTGAGCCCCTCCTCCCCCGGTTGGTACTCCTCCAGGTTCGCCAGCACCAGCCGCGCCGCGTTCCATATCTTGTTGACAAAGTTGCGGTTCCCCTCGATGCGCTCCTCGCTCATGTTGATATCGCGCCCGGGGACCGCGATTGACCCGATAGTAAAACGCAGCGCGTCGGTGCCATATACGTCGATTACATCTATCGGGTCGATGACGTTGCCGCTGGACTTGCTCATCTTCTTGCCCTCGAAGTCCCGCACCAGGGCGGTTACGAACACTTTCTCAAACGGCACGTCCCCCATGAAACGCAGGCCCAGCATTATCATCCGCGCCACCCAGAAGAATATTATGTCGTGCGCTGTAGTCAGCACCGACGTCGGGTAGAACTCCTCGAGCACGGGGGTCCTCTCGGGCCAGCCCATGGTCGAGAACGGCCAGAGCCCGGAGGAAAACCATGTGTCCAGAACGTCGGGGTCCTGCTCCAGGTCGTCGGAACCGCAACCGCAGCGCTCCGGCTCCTGGACCTCCACGATAATGTTGTCACACTCCCGGCAGTACCATACCGGTATCCTGTGTCCCCACCAGAGCTGGCGGGAGATGCACCAGTCGCGGATATTCTCCATCCAGTCGAAGTAGATCTTTTCCCAGCGCCGGGGGGTGAACTCTATCCTGCCATCGCGGACCGCCTTGATTCCCTCCAGCGCCAGGGGCTCCATCCGCACGAACCACTGGGTGGAAAGGTACGGCTCGATCTCAGTATGGCAGCGGTAACAGTGACCAACGGCGTGCAGGTGGTCCTCGGTTCTCTCCAGCAGTCCCCGCTCCTCGAGGTCGGCCAGGACGGCTTCCCGGGCCACGTACCGGTCCATCCCGCGGTAACGTCCCCCGTTCTCGTTGATGCTCGAGTCGGGGTTCAGTACATTCACCCGCTCCAGGCCGTGTCGCTCGCCTATCTCGAAGTCGTTGGGGTCGTGCGCCGGAGTGACCTTCACCGCGCCGGTGCCGAACCCGGGGTCAACGAACTCGTCGGTTATCACCGGTATCCGCCGCTCTACCAGGGGCAGGATGACGGTTTTCCCGACCAGCCCGGCGTACCGCTCGTCATCCGGGTGAACCGCCACCGCGGTATCCCCCAGCATCGTTTCCGGCCTGGTGGTGGCCACCACCACGTGCCCGGAACCGTCCTGGAGCGGGTACCTTGCATACCACAGGTGCCCACTCTTCTCCTTGTGCTCCACCTCGATGTCGGAGAGCGCGGTGTGGCACCGGGGGCACCAGTTGACGATGTACTTCCCCCTGTAGATAAGACCCTGGTCGTACAGTTCCTTGAAGACCGTGCGTACGGCAAGCGAGCATCCATCGTCCATGGTGAATCGCTCCCGCTCCCAGTCACAGGAGCACCCAAGCCGTTTCAGCTGGCTGATTATCGTGCCGCCGTACTCCTCCTTCCACCCCCAGACCCTTTCCACGAACGCCTGCCTGCCAAGCTGGTGTCGGTCGGTCCCTTCCACCGCTATGGCCCGCTCCACCACGTTCTGGGTGGCTATCCCGGCATGATCGGTCCCCGGCATCCACAGTACCTCGTAGCCCTGCATCCTGCGGCGGCGGGCTATTATGTCCTACAGGGTGTTGTTGAGCGCGTGCCCCATGTGGAGGACGCCGGTGACGTTCGGCGGCGGAATGACCTGTGAGAACGGCCGCTTTCCGGTATCGGCACGGGCGTGAAAGTACCCACGCTCCTCCCAGTACCTGTACCAGCGGGCCTCGACCGCCCGCGGTTCGTATATCTTCGGCATCGGGGTGCCCTGGGATTCATCATGCAAACGTCTCACCACCTCGTTGGAAAACACTCATCAGATTCTAATGATTGCCGTTCCTTATGACAACCACGACCGGGTCAGACCATTGCGTTGCCTGACCATTGCCTCAATCCACGCTACCCGCGATGCAGGTTCTTTCCTTGACAGTTGCTCGACGCAAGGGACCCCGCTCGTAGTTTGTGATAGAATCGTGGCCGGTTTAACGTTACTATCGGAGGTTCAGTCATGGTAATCGCAATAATCTGTCTATTCAGCGTTCCGTTTGCCCTGTTGTTCCTGGTTTTTTGCGCCATCGGCACCACCGGCATGAAGACCGGAAGAACCGGCAAGCGGGTGTACGACGAACTCAAGCCGTACATCGAAGACCTGACCGGACAAGCGGACCGCGCCCAACAGAAAACGCAGTCTTTCAGCGATCGTGTGGGCAATATCGAGAAAACGTTCGAGGAGTTAACCGGGCGTTGGGCTTTCATCACCGGTTACCTCCGGGAAACCAGGAACTCCCCGCTGGTAAGGTTCGCTGGCATTGCCGCCAGACTTACCGGCAGAAGTTAAGTACAAATAGCTATCTAGGCCGTTTCCTCTTCCTCACCGGTGACTTTCTCAACCTTTGACGTCTTGGAGCGAGAGGTCAGAAGCGTCGGCTTGAAATCCTCCGAAACGACCTCGCGGGTAACCACGCACTTGACGATATCGGACCGTGACGGAAGCTCAAACATCGTCTCCAGAAGAGAATCCTCCATGATTGCCCGCAGGCCCCGCGCACCGGTCGATCGGCCGAGCGCCTTGTCAGACATCTCCTCCAGTGCGCCATCGGTGAAGATGAGCTCGACCCCGTCGAACTCGAAGAACTTCCGGTACTGCTTTACCAATGCGTTCTTCGGCTTCACCAGGATCTCCTTGAGATGTTCCACGGTGAGAGAGTGCAGGGTCGTTATGACCGGAACACGCCCTACGAACTCCGGGATAAGGCCGTACTTGAGGAGGTCCTCCGGCATTATATCGGCGAGGATGCTCCCAAGGTCCTCCTCGTCCTTGCACTTCACGTCGGCCCCGAACCCCACACCCTTCTTCCCGATGCGGTCATCGATTATGTCCTCGACGCCGGAGAATGCTCCTCCGCATATGAACAGGACGTTTGTTGTATCTATCTGCAGGAACTCCTGGTGGGGGTGCTTTCGCCCTCCCTGTGGGGGCACGCTGGCTACCGTGCCCTCCAGGATCTTCAGCAGGGCCTGCTGTACGCCCTCCCCCGAGACGTCGCGGGTGATGCTGGGGCTCTCGCTCTTGCGGGCTATCTTGTCTATCTCGTCGAGGTAGATAATGCCGGTCTCCGCTTTCTTAACATCCAGGTCGGCCGCCTGTATCAACTTCAGGAGAATGTTCTCGACATCCTCGCCCACGTACCCCGCCTCGGTCAGGCTGGTGGCGTCGGCGATCGTAAACGGTACGTTCAGAAAACGGGCAAGCGTCTGGGCCAGAAGCGTCTTGCCGCAACCGGTGGGTCCGACCAGCAGAATGTTGCTTTTCTGAAGTTCTACGTCGTCGTTGGACTCCGCCCCGACCTGTATCCGCTTGTAGTGGTTGTATACCGCGACCGAGAGGACCTTCTTGGCGCCGTCCTGTCCTACCACATATTCGTTGAGGAACTCGTAGATCTCCTTCGGCTTGGGAAGGCCACCAAGCTGTTTCTCCGGGCTCTCGGTTATCTCCTCCGCGATTATCTCGTTGCAAAGCTCGATGCACTCATCGCAGATGTATACCCCGGGCCCGGCAATCAACTTCTTGACGTGCCTCTGTGTCTTCCCGCAGAACGAACATTTCAGAAGGTCGCTGCCCTCGCTGAACTTAGCCAACTCCTACCTCCGTGACTACTGTAACCGGACCGGCTACTCGCTTACCTTTCTCTCCGCTATCACCTCGTCTATCAGGCCGTATTCCCTGGCCTGGTCCGGTACCATTATGTAATCCCTGTCCGAGTCATCGTGTATCTTCTCCACCGTCTGCCCCGTATGGCGGGCCAGTATCTCGTCCAGCAGTTCGCGGTTCCGGATTATCTCCTTGGCGTGTATGTCAATATCTATCGCCTGCCCGGAGGCACCCCCCACCGGCTGGTGGATAAGGATCCTGGAGTTCGGGGTCGCGTAGCGCTTCCCCGGAGCGCCAGCCGCCAGCAGCACCGCCGCCCCGCTCGCCGCCTGCCCTATGCACAACGTCGAGATGTCGCAGCGCACGTACTGCATGGTGTCGTAGATGGCAAACGTGCTGGTCACCACCCCCCCGGGGGAGTTTATGTAGATGTTGATGTCCTTATCGGGGTTCTCGCTCTCGAGGTGCAGTAGTTGCGCCATTACAAGGTTCGCCAGGTGATCGTCTATCTCCATGCCCAGAAAGACTATTCGCTCCTTCAGCAGCCGCGAGTAGATGTCGAACTGTCTCTCTCCGCGCGGCGTCTGCTCTACGACCATAGGTACAAGTTGAGCCATCATTACTCCTCAGGTTCCTCCTTCTCTGCCGTCTTGTCACCGGCTCCTTCCTCACCGGGGACTTCCTTTCCAACCGCTTCCTCATCATCGGGCTCATCAACAGGAGTCTCGCCCCCGGTGTCAACGTCCGCCTCTCCGGCCTCCTCGCCCTCGAACACCGAGTGCTCAATAAGAAAGTCGACCGCCCTGGAGAGCCGCATGCCTGCCCTGACCGCGGACATCCTGCCCTGCTTCCGGGCTTCCTCAACGGCCTTATCGGGGTCCCCGCCACTTACACCGGCGGTTTTCCTTATGTGCTCCTCGATATCCTCGTCGGAAACCTCTATTCCCTCGGTGGAGGCCACGGCATCCATTACCAGCTCAGCCTTCAACCCGCCTGTTACGCTCTCCCTGATACTTTTCTCTAACTGCTCCCTGGTTCCCTTCATGGCCTTCAGATACTCGTCCAGGGTCGCCCCGCGCCCCTCCAGTTCCTGCGCGAACTCCTCGATCTCCCGTCGCACCTGGTCGTCGACCATGGAATCCGATAGTTCGACGTCCGTTCTCTCCACCAGGTTTCTCACCACTTCCTCCCTGACCTGGCGTTCGCCTGCCGACTCCTTCGCCCGGGCGATCCGTTCCTTGAAGTCATTCTTGAGCTCCTCAACTGTCTCCAGGTTGCTCATCTGGCGCACCAGGTCATCAGTGAGTTCGGGCGACACCTTCCTCTTGATCTCCTTGATCATGGTGCGGAAAGTGGCCGGTTTCCCGGCGAGTTCCTTCTCCTCGTGGTCGGGGGGAAACGTCACGTGGATATCCAGTATGTCCCCCTTGCGCCCGCCCACCAACTGCTCGTCGAACCCCTCGGCAAAACCCTCCGAGCCCACCTCGGTCATGTGGTCATGACCGGAAGAGTCCTCCGGTGAAACCCCTTCGGCTAACATCTTGTAGTCGAACAGTACGAAATCACCTTCCACGACCGGCCGACCTTCCACGACCTCCAGGGTCGCGAACCGGTCGCAGGCCTCGTTAAGCGACTGCTGAAGTTCGTCGCCTGTCACCTCGGTGTCCGGCCGAGCCACAACGATCCCCCGGCAACCTTCGACTACCACTTCCGGCTTCACGTCAACCTCTGCCTCGAACACGACCATCCCCTCTTCGTCGGCATCGAGCAGGTTGATCTCCGGGTCGCAGACCGGCATTATCCCTGAGTCTTGAACCCCCATCATGTAAAGCGTGGGCAGCCCGTTACTTATTGCCTTGCTGCGTACATACTCCTCACTCAGATGACTGTCGATAACCTTGCGGGGGACCTTTCCCTTGCGGAAACCGGGGACGCTTACCTCCAGGCTGATCTCCCGGTATGTCTCGTCGATGATGCCCTTCATGTCCTCCGGTCCCGCCTCGACCTTGAGCGTTACCCTGTTACCTTCCCCCTTTGTGACCTCCGTTTTCAGATGACTCTCCTCCTAACCGTTTATGCTGGTCATTAAACACTTCAGACAGCATTCCACCGTCCGGACAATCGCACCAGGCCAGGCCTTATCACCTGCATCCCGGCTGGTGCGAGAGGGGGGACTTGAACCCCCACGGCTATTACACCACGGGGTCCTAAACCCCGCGCGTCTACCAATTCCGCCACTCTCGCTTGACCTTATCAATCCGTTGATATTCTACCATAGCCTCGCTTGCAGACAGCCGGCGCGCCTGGACGGGGAACCGGTTACCATCCACGGGGCAGGCACATTTTACCCCGCTCCATGAATACGCTGGCATTCGAACGCCGCTGCATCCACACCGGCTGCGTTCCGCTCCCTCGACGTACTCCAAGAGTACGACTCGGTCGCGCGCCTTGCCGGAGCGGCGCTTCGACGCTCTCGGTGCTTAACCGTATTCATGGAACGAGGCACTCAGAAAAAGAGCTTGGCCATTTCGTACAGTTCCAGGTCCACGGTCTTGGTACCGTCCAGGACCTCGGCATAAGGAACCGCGACCACCCGATTGTCCCGCATGCAGGCCATATGGTTGAACTTGCCTTCCAGGACCATGTCCACCGCGAATGCGCCCAGCCGGGTAGCCAGTACCCGGTCAAAGACGGTGGGAGAACCTCCCCGCTGCAGATGTCCCAGGTGTGTGACCCGGGTTTCGTACCCGGTTTTCTCCTCGATCTGTTCCGCCAGCCAGATCCCCACCCCACCCAGGCGCACGTGACCGAACGGGTCCTTCTTCTGGTCCCGGGTGAACTGCGCCTCCTGCCCCTCGGGCTTGGCCCCCTCGGACACTACTATTATGCTGAAGTTCTTGTTCACCAGGCGCCTCTTGTCGATGCGCTCCCGAACCTCTTCCAGGGTAAACGGCACCTCGGGTATCAGTATCGTATCCGCGCCCCCGGCAATCCCTCCGATGAGGGCGATCCATCCGGCATCACGGCCCATGACCTCCAGGATCATTATCCGGTGATGCGCCGAGGCGGTGGTGTGCAGTTTATCCAGGGCGTCGCAGGCAACCGCCACCGCGGTGTCAAACCCGATCGAGTAATCCGTTCCCTGAAGATCGTTATCGATAGTCTGGGGGATTCCCACGCAGTTCACCCCATGCTCCGCCAGTCGCATCGCGACGGTGTTGGTGTCGTCGCCCCCGATGACGACTATCGCCTCGATGCCGTACTTCCTCAGGTTGACGATAATTCTCTCGACCCCGCGCTCCACCTTGAACGGGTTGTTCCTGGACGTTCCCAGGATCGTTCCCCCGCGTTGGATTATCCCCGATACCGAACCCATGTACAGGGGCTCCACGTTGTCCTCAATCAAGCCCTGCCATCCGTTTCTCATCCCGATTATCTCTAAGCCCTCGACAATGCCCTTGCGGACCACCGCGCGTATCGCGGCGTTGATGGCCGAGGAGTCCCCTCCACCTGTCAGCAACGCTACCCTCATGAAAACCACTCCTACTGGTTGAATCCCGCGCCCCGAGGTTTCCCGTCACGCCGGAACCGTCACTTCCAACAGGAACGGTATCCCTTAAAGCGCCCCGCGCGCAAGCCCTTATATAACGACAACGCTTCCGAAACCAACTCTGAAACGGTAAGATTGAGCAACCAGGAAACCGCTTTCGGCTGGCGAAGGGAGAGTAGATGAGCGATAAGGTCCACTACGCCGACGCCCTGGTTGAGATCGGCCGGGACTCGATCCTGTTCAGGAACTACTACTACCCATTCGGGTCAAAGGGGTTGAAATCGCCTATATGAGCGTTGACCTCGACCGCCGTGTTTGACCTGCAGGCGATCCCGGCCCCGGGAACAAGACCCGTTCCCTGAAACATAGTCAAACATCTCATCCAACCTGTTTCAGTTGACGCTTCATCGAGGTCTGCCTGCTGAGACCAACAGGTCTTACGCCCTCTCCACATCCGTTTTTCTGAAGTAGGCCCTACACGTTTCCAACTCGCCCGCACTACAACTCCCGCAACATCCCGTTGGCTTGCCGGAAAAAACTACCGGTGCCTTACCATGGAGATGGCATCGTGTGGGCACTGGCGGGCGCACCGGCCACATCCGGGGAACAGTAGCCGGCAAGGTGCCGGCGCTACGGGGAACGGGGGATGCCGGCAAGGTGCCGGCGCTACGGGGAAAGCCGGCAAGGTGCCGGCGCTACGGGAAAAGCCGGCAAGGTGCCGGCGCTACAAGTAGGGGTCAGTCGCTGTACCCCCCTATGGTATCCGTCCCCGCGCCGCGACTGTTCCAGTACATGGCCCTCTCCACCATTATCTTCTTGCCCGCGGTCGTGCAGGTGACCATGATGGCTGCCCTTCCCTGTATGCCGGAGTCGGCCATGAAGTACGTCTTGCGGGAGTTGCTCCCCACCGTATCGGTGAAGGTTGCGTTACCGGTGCCGTTGGGGGTGAGGTAGGAGATCTCCACCGTGACGTCACCCGCGTTGGGGTTCATGACGAGTGTCCAGGTCTCCCTGCCTTCCCCGGTCTCCCCATCAGGCAGGTAGAAGGTGGTGTGGGGGGCGGAGAGCCCTATGGAGTCGTGGGAGGCCTCTCCCCCCTCCGTATCTCCCCAGTACATGGCACGCTCGGCTATGATGGGAACCGAGCCGTTGACATGGGTGGAGAGGTCTGTCCCCGGAAGCACGTCGTTAACGCATATGGTCTTGCGGGAGTTGGGATCCATCTGGAATGCGGGTTGCTGCTGTGGCCCTGACGGTGTCATGTAGGTAACGGTGACGTCCGCGGGCTCATCGTTGGGGTTCTGCACCAGCACGTAGGTGGTGAACCCCCAGTCGGTGGTACCTTCCGCCAGGTAGTAGGAGAGAGCCGGTGTGGTGGTGCCTATACTGTCGTGGCCCGACCTGCGGTTGTTCCTGTACATGGCCCTCTCGGGGATTACAGGGGTGTCCGCCTGGACCTTGATGGAGGCGTCTTTCTCACCTATGTCGTTTGCCATGTTGTAGGTCTTCCTGGAGTTGGCCGGTATCTTCTTCTCGAAGGTTTGCGGCCCCTCCCCCTCTACCATGTAGGTGACTTGAGCTGTAGCCTCTGTTCCGTTGGGGTTCTGTATGAGGAGCCAGCACTCGAACCCCCAGTCCGATGACCCTTCGGGAAGGTACCAGGTCTTTGCCGGAGAGGTGACGCCCACCGAGCAGTGGCCGTCCGGGGAGGGGGCACCCTCTCCGGTCCAGGTCATGGTCCTGTCCACCGCTATACTCTTACCCTCCTTGCATTCAACATAAGTAGAGAAGTCCTTGTCTCCCAGGATGCCTCTCGGGTTTACCGTGGCCTGGCTCATTGCGGGGAGGTCTATGTCCCCACCGGGCATAGCGCCCGCGTCTGTCATGTAGGTGACGGTGGCGCTTACC
>Ga0180015_1000012_pt1 | contig 58377 bp, 50 predicted proteins | sample KR13_S2_MetaG_FD_116508 | JGI IMG/M metagenome (GOLD analysis project Ga0180015, IMG submission 116508) | Groundwater microbial communities from the Olkiluoto Island deep subsurface site, Finland - KR13_S2_MetaG | ecosystem: Environmental > Aquatic > Deep subsurface > Groundwater | place...
CCGTCCCATGGGTAGCTTTACGCACCGAGAGCGTCGATGCGCCACTCCGGCAAGGCGCGTGACCGAGGCTGTACTCACGTAGTACGCCGAGGGAGCGGAACGCAGCCGGTGTGGATGCAGCGGGGTTCGAATGCCAAGATATCTGTGGGACGGAGCACTAGACTGTTTAGAAAGCGACGGACGTTCGGGCAGGTAAGGTCAATCGGGCGTATTCGAGGTTTTGAGGAACTCGTGAGCAGGCGTGAAACCCATACTGGAGAACTGTTGACCACGAAGTCTTCACGCCCCAGGGTTGACAGGGTTGAGGATGGCTCGTACAAGGTTTGCGTTTCAAGTGCTCCCGAAAGAGGCAAGGCCAACAGAGAGCTATTGACAGTGTTGGCGAGTCACCTTGGAGTAAAGAAGAGCGAAATCAGTATTGTGCGTGGAGAAAAGTCAAGAAACAAGCTTATAAGGGTCGAGTATGAAGCGTAATATGCTTGTATTGCTTAACGGTCGGTGTTAGACTGGTACCGTGATGAACGACAAACGCGAGCCGATGGTAAGGTTATTTACGGGGATACCATTGAGCGACTCAGCGCGTGAACACGTTGCCAGGACAGTGGACGGGGTTTCGGGGGAGTTGCCCGGGGTTCGGTGGGTAGCGGAAGGAAACTGGCACGTTACGTTGAAGTTCCTTGGGCCGTGCGAGCAATCCCGCATGGACGAGATTTGCTCCATGATGCTGAAGACCGCGCCGCTGTTGCCTTTCAGGATTGAGATAGGTGGTATTGGGGCATTTCCGTCGAATAGATCGGCCAGGGTCATATGGGTGGGAGCCGACGATATTGACGGAAGGGCACAGGAGGTCCACCGGGTCCTTGACAGGGCTGCGGTGAGGTACGGGATCGCCAGGGAAAAGCGCAGGTACAGCCCGCACGTTACGGTTGGGAGAGCGCGGAAAAAGCCGGTACTGATACCGGTGGAAATAGCGGAGAGATACCGCGACACGATAACGATGGATGTTGACCATGTGCTGCTGCTTGAGAGTGAACTGACGAGAAGCGGGGCGGTATATTCTGTAGTAGAGAAGGTCGGTGGATAGCGGTGATATCAGCCGGCACGGAGAGGCGACCGGATCTTGTAGGGTTTGCGACGGCGCTGGGTGGTTTTACGTGTCATTCTTGTCATATATGAATAGCGCAATGGTAGGTAATCACCGGAAGAGCCGGGCATCCGGAGAATAACGAGAGGGTGAGAGGTTTGGACAAGGAAAAGTCGCTTGATATGGCACTCATGCAGATTGAGCGCCAGTTCGGCCGGGGCTCAATCATGAGGCTGGGAGCGGAGGCGGACCGAATGTCGGTCGAAGTCATCCCCACCGGCTCGCTGGCGCTTGACATCGCACTCGGAGTTGGAGGAGTGCCCAGGGGCAGGGTAATAGAGATCTTCGGCCCGGAGTCCAGCGGCAAAACGACGGTTGCGCTGCATATCCTGGCGGAAGCACAGAAGAAAGGCGGCGTGGGAGCGTTCATAGACGTCGAGAACGCAATGGACCCCCAGTACTCGAAAAGGATAGGGGTTGACATAGACGAGTTGCTGATAAGTCAGCCCGACACCGGGGAGCAGGCCCTCGAGATAGCTGAACTCCTGATACAGAGCGCGTCGGTTGACGTAGTGGTGATAGACTCTGTCGCTGCGTTGGTCCCCAGGGCGGAGCTCGAAGGGGACATAGGTGATACACACGTTGGTCTGCAGGCGCGCCTGATGTCGCAGGCGCTTCGAAAATTATCGAAATCGATAAGCAGGTCTCGAACCGTCACCATATTCATCAACCAGTTGAGGGAGAAAATAGGGGTCATGTTCGGCAATCCAGAGGTGACCCCCGGCGGAAGGGCGCTTAAATTCTACTCGTCGGTGAGAATAGACCTGCGCAAGATCGAAACCCTCAAGAAAGGCACCGATATGATCGGCAACCGAGTCAGGGCGCGGATTGTAAAGAACAAGGTAGCTCCACCATTTCGTAGCGCCGAATTCGACATAATGTACGGTGAGGGGGTATCCATCGAGGGGGACATCCTCGACCTCGGTGTCGCAGAGGGAGTTATCAAGAAAAGCGGCTCCTGGTATGTATACGACGAAGACCAACTGGGTCAGGGGCGTGAGAACTCAAAGGCTTTCCTTGCCGAGCATCCCGAGATATCCGGACGAGTGGAGGAGATTATCAGGGAGAAGTCCGGGCTTGTCCGGAAGAGTGTTGAGGCGGGATCAGGCGAGGATGGCAAGGCCGAAGTGAAGAAACCTGAAGGCGATAAGAAAAGCGGGAAAGAAAAGGGCGGTGCCGCGAAGAAGTAGCATGGGGAATAAGTCCCCCGCTCCACAGATACGCTGGCATTCGAACGCCGCTCCCGTCCACTCCGGCTGCGTTCCGCTCCCTCGGCGTACTAGAGAAGTACGGATAAGTCCCCCGCTACACAGATACGCTGGCATTCGAACGCCGCTGCATCCACTCCGGCTGCGTTCCGCTCCCTCGGCGTACTAGAGAAGTACGTCTCGGTCGCGCGCCTTGCCGGAGCGACGCTTCGACGCTCTCGGTGCTTAACCGTATCTATGGAACGGGGCACTGAGTCGCGCGCCTTGCCGGAGCGGCGCCACGCTCTCGGTACGTAACCGTATTTATGGAACGGGGCACTGAGTCGCGCGCCTTGACGGAGCGATGCCACGCTCTCGGTACGTAACCGTATTTATGGAACGGGGGACTAAGACATCGATGACAAGGCGCTTCAACGGGCATTAAGATTCATCGATTACAGGCCGCGGTCGGCGGGAGAAACCCGGGACAGGCTAAGCAGGTGGGGATACACCGGCGATGTGATCGATGAGGTAATAGCTTACCTCCAGTCGAAAGGGATTATTGATGACCTGCTGTTCACAGAACTGTTCATGGAGGAGATGCTGCGGAAAGGCTTCGGTTGCCGCCGTGTTCGTAGTGGGCTTAAAAAGAAAAAACTGGATATCGAACTGGTAGAGGAGGCAATGTCCGGTTACCCGCTGAACCAGGAGGCTGAAAGGGCGCGGACGATAGCGGCAGTCAGGGTCTCGCGGATGGCGAACGAGGAACCGGCCAAAAGAAAGACAAAGATCATGCATTACCTGATAAGGCAAGGCTATTCGCCGGAGGTGGCAGACGAGGTCAGTCGCTCTGTTGTCATTGACACTCAAACGGGGCGAGAATACAATTAAGTCAGTAACGAGTTGCGTTAGGATACCAACTAATTGCCTAATGAGGTATGTCAGGGTTAGTGGACGGTCAAAGACAGGTTGTACCTGAGCGTTTGAATAGCTCAGGGTAGTTGAGAAGTTCATTGGTATTCTTGCGCCGAGCGTTGCTCGGCGTGTTTTATTAATAAGGGGGTTACTTAAATGATCTACGCTATTATCGTAACCGTTGGGTTGGCGGCGGGCTTCGTCACCGGATTCTTCATTCGCAGGTACATCGGAAACTCACGGGTGGCAAACGCCGAAACGACGGCCACTCGATTGGTTTCCGACGCCAAGAGAGAGTCGGAGAACCTGAAACGTGAAGCTCAACTTGAGGCAAAAGACAGCATTCACACGATGAGGGGTGATGCGGAGCGCGAAATAATGAGCAGGCGAAGTGAACTGCAGAAGTTGGAGCGCAGGTTAAACAAGCGTGAGGAGAACGTCGAAGGGGAAGAAGCGGATACCAGGAACAGGATGAAGAAAATCGTTTCCAGGGAGGAGCACCTCAAATCGCAGGAGTCCAAGTTGGCCAGGGCAGCCTCCGAGCAGAAGCGCCTGGTTGAGAAAGTGGCGATGATGTCCACGCAGGAAGCGAAGGAGTACCTGCTGGAAACCGTGAGAAGCGATGTCAGGAGTGAGAGCGCCCTGTTCATAAAGGAAGAGGAAGGAAGGGTTCGTGAAGAGGCCGACAAGAGGGCGAGAAAGATAATCTCGTTGGCGATTCAGAGGTGCGCGTCGGAACATGTGGCGGAAACAACGGTATCCGTCGTAATGCTTCCCAATGACGAGATGAAAGGCAGGATAATCGGACGGGAAGGGCGAAACATACGCACCTTCGAGAACCTGACCGGCATAAACCTGATAATTGACGACACCCCTGAAGCGGTCATACTGTCGAGCTTTGATCCCGTCCGTCGTGAGATCGCCAGGATATCACTGGAGAAGTTGATAAGTGACGGCAGGATACAGCCGGCACGTATAGAGGAGATGTACGAGAAGGCCAAGGCGGAGGTGGAGAACGAGATAAGGGAGGCTGGTGAAGAGGCGGTCTTCGAGGTTGGGATACATAACCTCAACAAGGAGTTGGTACGGGCGCTGGGCAGGTTGAAGTTCAGGACCTCCTACGGACAGAACGTCCTCATGCACTCCCTGGAGGTTTCCAGGCTCGCCGGGATAATGGCCTCGGAACTTGGGCTGGAACCGCGCGTATCAAAGCGTGCCGGCCTGCTACACGATATCGGGAAGGCCATAGACCACGAGGTGGAAGGATCACACGCGCTCATCGGCGCGGAACTGGCAAAAAGGCTGGGAGAGAGTGAAATCATATGCCAGGCCATAGAGGCCCATCACGGCGAGGTGGACGTAAAGACCATCGAGGATGTGTTGATACAGGCGGGCGACGCAATATCAGCGGCCAGGCCGGGGGCAAGGCGAGAGACACTCGATAATTATATCAAGAGGTTGGAGAAGCTTGAGGCCCTGGCCGATTCGTTTGATGGCGTGGACAGGTCTTACGCGATGCAGGCCGGACGCGAGATACGGGTAGTGGTACAGGCGGATTCGGTCGATGACGTGATGAGCGCGTCGCTGGCGCGAGACATCGCCAGAGAGATCGAGGATCAACTGGACTACCCTGGACAGATAAAGATAACGGTCATCAGAGAGACCCGAGTTGTCGAGTATGCCAAGTAGAGATGGCTACTTAGTACCCCGCTCCATAGATACGCTGGCATTCGAACGCCGCTGCATCCACACCGGCTGCGTTCCGCTCCCTCGACGTACTCCAGGAGTACGACTCGGTCACGCGCCTTGCCGGAGCGGCGCTTCGACGCTCTCGGTGCTTAACCGTATCTATGGAACGAGGCACTTGAATTCGCGACGCACACCTGCGGGTCATGAGTCAAGCCGGACGAACTCGAGTAAACGATGACAGGTCATGAGAAAATCCCTCCCGGGGAAAATGAGCTGGTTGATTTCGTATCCAGCATCACTGACCAGGCGCTCCTGCGAATCGAGGAGAAGCTGCCGCACGGCTATGTCCGTCTGAAGGTTGCGGAGGCGGAGAGGCGCCAGGCACAGCATGATATCCGCTCAGTGGAAGACATAGTGATTGAACTGGTCAGGAACTCCCGTGACGCCGGGGCGAGGATAGTGCTGGTCGGGTTCCAGAAGGAGCAGGGTCGTTACCGCAGGATAACTGTTGTGGATGATGGGTGCGGCATACCGGAAGAGATGCACGGGATTATCTTTGAGCCCCGTGTCACCTCCAAGGGCGATGAGTTCAACGTGGACCGGTACGGTGTGCATGGGCGGGGCATGGCGTTGTTCTCAATCGAGTCACGCGCTATCGACGCGCGGGTATGTTCGTCTGTACCCGAACAGGGAACCGCTATCGTGCTCTCGGTTGACACGATGTCGGTGCCCGAGCGTTCGGACCAGGCCACGGTCCCCAGGCTCGACGAAGTGGATGGCAAGGATGAGGTGGGGGGAGGGCCCCACAATGTGCACAGGGCGCTCCTGGAGATGTCGGTCGATTATCCGAAGATGCGTTTCTATCTGGGGTCATTTGCCGAAGTGATAGCCACACTTGGATCGCTTGCCGGGGACGGAGAGGAGTATGAGGGCGTACTCTGGCAGGGACTTTCGGACGTGAATGACGCCAGGCGATTAATGGATATTGCCCAGCCGTTGGGGCTCCCGATATCGGAGAGGAACGCTTATCGGGTACTGGGCGGGAAGATCGCGCCGCTTGGGACGGTCTATGACATGGCGGTGAAAAACCGGCAAGCCGCCACGGTTGCCGAAAAGCCTGCGACTCCATCGGCGCGTCACCGGGAACCCCGGAAGAGAAATCCCCTGCGGAGGATCAGGCCTGATGACCTGGCCGAGATCGGAAGTGAAGCCGGTCGGGTCGCCGAGCGGGTGTTGGGCAGGTATTATCTGAAATCCTACGGAACTCCCCAGGTTCGGAGGGGGAGGGGCAAGCTCACCATATCGATCTATGTCAACGGAGAAGACGGTGAAGATCAATAATGTCGGGGTCAGGCCTTAGGCGAAGAACGGTGCTTCAAATCATCATCGCGCTACTGGTGTTGCTTGCGGCATCGGGGATTGCCGAGTATTTTCTGCACAGGGCCCGGTCGAACGCCGCTAGCGTGAAGGAATACCACGAGGTCGTAGCAAGTGACTGGGGCAAGACCGTCGAGCGCTCGGAGAGCGTAAACACGGCCCTCACCGGAGTGGTTTCACCAGCTGATCTCGGGAGCGTGGCGAGCGCCGCGGGGCTTATGAGGGGAGAGCTCCAGGGGATTCTGGACGCGCGTGAGAAAAACCCGCCTCCGTCGGGCGAACGAAACCTCGCCGGAGCGGAGACGGAGTGCTTGACCTCACTGGACCGTTACCTTGAGATGGTTGAAGAGCTTGCTACGGGTGGTGATGAGGAGAGCATTGTGGAGGACCGGGCACTGTTGGAAAGCCGCGCGGCTCAGGCGCTTTCAAAGGTCAACGACTTCCTCTTCAACGCGGAGTTCACCGGAGACCAGATATCAGGTGAATTCTTCAGGGCGGGTGAATCCCTGGCAAACGCGTTCGCCCCGCCAGAGTGGCAGAGCGCTGAAGAAGAGGTGGCGTACGGGATAGTCAACAGTTTCATGGACGCGGACATCAAGGAGTTTAACCCGGACGTGCTCTGGTCACTATCTTCGAGCAAGCGTATCGAGGGCCTGAGGTTAATGGGAGTCACAAGGGAGAACTTCGCCGAGGGCTGGATTGACGCCCGGGGCGAGGAGAAGCATCCGGTGGATTTCCACGTCAGCAGGCGCGGCATCGTGTTTACTCCATCCACCGTTGAGTTGGAGGTAGTCGTATACCTGGAGCGCGGTGCCCCCTGGAGAGAAACCGTTCGCCTGGTGAGGGAAGCTGATGGATGGAAAGTGGAAGGATATCCGTTTGTGGGCTGGCTGTAGTGCCCCGTCTCACAAATACAATGGCATTCGAACGCCGCTGCATCCACACCGGCTGCGTTCCGCTCCCTCGAAGTACTAAGGAAGTACGTATGAGTACCCCGCTCCATAGATACGCTGGCATTCGAACGCCGATGCATCCACACCGGCTGCGTTCCGCTCCCTCGAAGTACTACAGAAGTACGTCTCGGTCACGCGCCTTGCCGGAGCGGCGCATCGACGCTCTCGGTGCTGAACCGTATCTATGGAGCGAGGCACTGAGTCACGCGCCTTGCCGGAGCGGCGCACCGACGCTCTCGGTGCGTCACCGTACTTATGAGACGGGACACTAGTGTTTGTGATAGACAGGGACGATGTTTTAAAATGGACTGATTATCGCCGAAGAGCGCGGTGAGTGACTCAAGCGATTCCAGCGGATAGAGGTTTGCGAGGGGGAACGGGTAGATGGCACTTACGATACTTCAAATAGTGGGAGCGGTGGCGGTCGTTATCCTGGTACTGCTCATGATCCCGATCATGCTGAGGCTCCGAAGAACCATTGGCGAGGTTGGCGAGATCGTGGCGGACAGCCGCCCTCAGGCGATTACGCTGCTGAAGAAGGCTCAGTCGACCCTGGACAGTGTGAACCGGGAACTGGAGAGCATTGAGGAGATCACCGAGGAAACCCAGGTACTGATGGAGAAGGCGGGAGACGCATCGGCGGCGGTCGAGAAGGCGATCAAGTCCCCGCTGTCACGGATGGGGTTGATAACCGCAGGGGTGGCCGCGGCGGGTTTTGCCGCGAAAAGGCGGTTGTCCAGGGACCTCTCCGCTAAACGGTAATGACCGGCCATGCTTCAGGTGGACGGCCCACCTCTTACTTTATTCGCACTTTCGGCTGCCAGATGAACATGCACGATACCGAGCACCTGGAGGGAGTCCTTGAGGATTCCGGGTGCATCCTCGCCGTGGACATAACGCAGGCCGATGTAGTGATCTTCAACACCTGCATGGTCCGGAAGAGCGCTGAGGATAAGGCGTGGGGCCAGATTAGAGCAACAGCGTCCCGGAACCAGTCGGCCGTGATCGCGGTTTGCGGCTGTATGGCCGAGAGATACGGGGTCGAGATAATGAGTCGTTGCCCGGGGGTCAACCTCGTGTTCGGGCTGGATTCCTTCGATAGGCTGGCCGATTTGCTGGAGAGGTGTGATGGGAGGCTCTGCGACCTTGGGAGTATCGATGACGCCTCCATAGATCGATTGCCGTCAAAGAGGTCAAGCCCTTCCGCCGCCTGGATCCCGGTGAGCCACGGTTGTGACCGCTTCTGCTCCTACTGCATCGTTCCCCTGGTCAGGGGGAGAGAGAGGAGCAGGCCGTTTGATGAGATTACAGAGGAGGTCCGTCGCCTGGCTGATGACGGCGTCCTGGAGGTCACGTTGCTGGGACAGAACGTCAACTCCTACGGAAGAGAGCTGGACGGGGCCTCCTTCGCCGGATTACTGGAGGCGGTGGCAAACCAACCCGGGATCCGGCGGGTGAAGTTCGAGACCTCGCATCCCGGCGACCTGTCCGACTCGATTTTGAGGGTCATGTCCGAGACCGCGGAGGTGTGCGAGTACCTTCACATCCCTGTCCAATCGGGCTCGAACAGCATTCTCGAGGCGATGGGGAGAGGTTATGACCGGGATTACTACCTTCAGCGAGTTGAACGCGCACGTGAACTCATGCCCGGAGTGGTTGTTTCGACTGACATAATGGTAGGTTTTCCCGGTGAAACCGACGATGATTTCGAGAACACCATGGACCTTGTTCGGGCGGTGGGATTCGATGCCGCCTTTATGTTCATATACTCTCGCCGTGAGGGCACCGCAGCCGCGGCGATGGAAAACGAGGTGTCACAGTCGGTCTTAAAGGAGCGATTCGAGGCCCTTAGCCGCCTGCAGAGCCGTCTAACGGGGAGTTCCCTGAGCAACCTGGTGGGGAGCACGGTGGAACTGCTGGTGGAATGCGAGGCCAGGAGTGGTGAATACGTGGTGGGAAGAACACGCGGAAACCAGGTCGTGCTGCTGCCGGCCGAAGATGCGCCGCTTCATTCACTTGTTGAAGCGTCGGTAACGAGCGCCGGTGGCCACGCCGCCAGGGGACGGGTGGACAAGGTGATAAGGGAGCCGGGTCGTAGCACCTGGTAGCGCAGCAAGGAGGAGGAACTGATGAGTCTGTTCACCGGGGAAAGCGCGTTGCTAGTCGTCGACATGATAAACGATTTCGTCAGGCCTGACGGCGCGTTGCCGGTACCGGCGGCAATGGGGATAGTGCCTTACGTCGCCTCCCTGGCAGATGAGGCGCGCAGGCTGGGAATCCCGGTGGTTTACGTCGACGATTCCCACGATCCCGACGACAAGGAGTTCGAGGATTGGCCCGTCCACGCGGTCGAGGGAACCGATGGCGCCCGGGTGGTCGATAAGCTCGAGCCGAATGAGGGAGACCACGTGGTCACCTGCAAGTGCTACTCAGGCTTCTTCGGGACCAAACTGGACGAACTCCTGGGTGAACTCGGTGTCGAGCACGTCGTGGTGACGGGGACGGTCACGAATATCTGTGTGTACGCCACATGCCTGGACGCCTATATGCGGGGGTACAGGATAACGGTCCCCAGAAACGGTGTCGCGGGATTGAACGAAGAGGAGCATGAGTTCGCGTTGAGACAGATCGAGCAGGTCCTGTTCGGAGAAGTGATTTAAGGACGCAGGAGAGGAGCATTCATGGGTTTTCAAACCGCTTCCGATGACTGTATCAAGAAAGGCCGGGTCACCGATGTCTACTTCGAGCGTGTGGCCAGGTCGCTGGAAGGCCGGGGGATAAACCCGCTGGTTTCGATGGAGGTGCGGGCGACCGACCTGCCCGGTGACTGGGAGTGGGCCATATTCGCCGGCCTCGCCGAGGTGCTCGAGCTTGCTCAAGAACTTCCCGTCTCGCTGAGGGCGCTGGAAGAAGGTGACATCTTCCATGCGGGCGAACCGGTCCTCCAGGTATCCGGTAAGTACCTCGATTTCGGTGTCTACGAAACGGCCATACTGGGGCTGATCTGTCAGGCGTCGGGGATAGCCACCAGCGCCGCGCGCTGCAAGCACGCCGCCGGAGAGCGGACGGTCATCAGCTTCGGAGCCAGAAGAATGCATCCCGCGCTCGCACCGATGATTGAGCGTAACGCTTTCGTAGGCGGTTGCGACGGAGTCGCGGTGGTGGAGAGCGCCGTTCGCATAGGGGAGGAGCCTTCCGGAACAATGTCCCATACGCTGATACTCTGCGCTCGTGACGAGAGGGTCGCTTTCGAGGCGTTTGACGAGTCCATGGGCCCCGACGTAAAGAGGATAGCCCTGGTTGACACGTTTCAGGACGAGAAGTTCGGTGCGCTTTTCGCCGCCGAGGTGCTGGGGGAGAAACTGTTCGCGGTCAGGCTGGATACGCCGGGTTCCAGGCGGGGTGACTTCCCGCGGATCATGGAGGAGGTGCGTTGGGAACTGGACATACGCGGATTTGAGGACGTGAAGCTGTTCATCTCCGGCGGAATTGACGAGTACAAGATCCTCGACTACAACCGGTGCGCCGACGCCTACGGGGTGGGTACCCACATCAGCAACTCGCCGGTTGTGAACTACTCCATGGACATCGTGGAGATCGATGGTGTGCCGATGGCCAAACGGGGCAAGAAATCCGGGCTGAAGCAACTATGGTCCTGTCCCTCCTGTGGAGCCCGGATACAAACGCTATCCTCCAGCGACAGGCCGGAGTGCCGGGAATGCGGGGAGGAGATGAAGGCGATGCTTTCCGAAAAACTCGATAGTGGCGATAGACTCTCCGGCGATCTGACACCACGGCAGATAAGGTCGCGTGTTCTCGAGGGCCTGAGCACGGTTCGGTTGTGAAAACGGGGGCGGGATCGGCAGTCCTGGACGGAAAAACGTGGCGTTTCATCGTGGACCGCGGTCTACGGGGATGCTCCAACATGGCCCGTGACGAGGCGCTTGCTGCCGGAGTCGCCGGGGGCGCCCCCCCGGCGCTCAGGGTATACAGGTTCGAACCGCCAGCGATAAGCATCGGGAGGTTCCAGGAGATTGGGCGGGAGATTGATCCGGAAACCTGTCGCGAGGAAGGTGTGGAGGTGGTCCGGAGGCCAACCGGAGGGTTGGCCATTCTCCACGCCGATGATTTCACCTACAGCGTAACGATACCTTCGGGCGACGTCGGCCTGGCCGCGAAGGAACTGTGCTTTAAAGGTGTGGCGGCCGGGATACTCGAGTCGCTTCGAGAACTCGGCGTATCCGCCCGGCTGTCCAGGCACTCAGACAACGGTGAAGCGGCTTCCATCTGGTGCCTTCAGAGCGCGTTCGGGGTTGACCTCGAAGTGGACGGAAGAAAGATTTGCGGAAGCGCTCAAAGGGTGTCCCCCCGGGCGATACTGCAGCACGGCACGCTTTTCTTGAAAGACAACCATAGACTCGCGGATAGAATCACCAGGGGCGGTTCTCTTGCCGGTGAACGCACCGGGCCGCTGTTCGTTACGCTCACCGAAGCGTGTGGCAGAGAGATCACCTGGGAGGAAGTGAAAGCCGCGTTCCAGGCGGGGTTCGCCGGTGCCCTTGGCATAACTCTCGAGGCCGGTGCCCTGTGTGAAGAGGAGGAGGCGATGACACGGCGCCTGCTGGTGAACAAATATGGGAGTGAGTCGTGGACCGGCGGTGGGGGAGAGGACGCCGGCCTCCCGGCTTTGTGATATTATCTAGGTAGATGGTATTAATGGGGAGGTTGCGATGACTGATAAAGACGTAGAACGGAACGTAAGGTCTTCGACACCGGAAGGCATACGGACACCGACCGAGCGCCACGTGCATGGCATAGGGGAGAAGCACAGTATCTCGTTCGGTGAGAAATCACAGGCCTCCAAGACCAGGGAGAGCCTCCTCGAGAAGTTCCGAAAGAGAGAGAAAAAGAGGAGAGGCGCGATAAGCAAGGAAGAGTCTGGAGAGGCCGGTGAGTAGTGAGGATACCATGCCGGATGTCGGTGTTTCTCCCGGCAGGGTAATCATTGAACTAAGTGAGTTATCGTCAAAGAAAAGGAACGTGGTTCTCGGACTCGTAAAGGACATGGGATTCACGCCGGAGGAGATTAGGGAAGTGGTGGTCCGATTGCCCGACCACGATATCGGTAGCGCAGACGGAGTAACGGCGCTGTAGGGGTTGGTAAGGTGTTCTGTCCCGCGTGTGGCAAGAATAATCCTGAGGATAGCGCGTACTGTTCTCAGTGTGGCGCCTATCTCGTATCGCGAGATCACGAAGGTGATACGACAATCACGCTGACACCGGTGGAAGCGGATATGGAGCAGGAGGAGGATATCCAGGTTCCCGATGAGGAGCTATCCGCCGGTGCGGCTATGCTGGTTGTCAAGAGGGGACCTCGCGCCGGAACGCGTTTCGTCCTTACCAGGGATGTCACAGGCGCCGGCCGTCACCCCGAAAGCGATATCTTCCTGGACGACATAACGGTGTCCCGTCGCCACGCCGAGATCCACAGGAGCGGTTCAGCGTTTCGTATCAAAGACATGAAGAGCCTTAACGGTACGTACGTCAATAAATTGAGAGTTGAGGAAGCGGACCTGGCGGGTGGCGACGAGATACAGATTGGCAAATTCCGGCTTATCTTTTTCTGTAAATAGCAGGCAAAATATTCACATTCGACCTCCCTTTCTCTCGTATTTAATGTTAAGGTTAGAGTATACGTTAAGAGTTAGAGGTGGTTGTGTGTATGGCTTCTGAGGAAAAGAAGTACGGAATAGGAGAGGTCCAGGAGCTCCTGAAAGAGGAGTTCTCCGATATCACCATCAGTAAAATCCGGTTTCTGGAGAAGGAAGGGCTGGTTTCTCCAGAGAGGACACCGAGCGGTTATCGTAAGTTCACAAAGGCGAACATCAAGCTGTTGAGCTATGTACTTCGACTTCAGCGTGAGGAGTATTTGCCGCTCTCGGTCATAAAGCGGAAGATACAAGACCTCGAATCGGGGAAGGTCAGGGCGGGAGACCTCAACGTGATGGCCGGCGGTGTGCCGTCAATTGAGGGAGAGGTGTCGGTATCTGTCGATCTGGCGCCGTCCAAGCTTGGCCTGTCGCCGGAAACGCTCAACGAACTGATTGACTTCGATATCGTCCATGTTACCGACGGGCCGGAAGGAAAGTACTTCGCCCCTGAAGACATGAAGGTGCTGGGCATCGCCCGGGAGTTCTCCCGCTATGGTATAGAGCCACGACACCTGCGTATGTTTTCCCAGTTCGTGGGACGTGAGGCTGCGTTGGTAGAGCAGATAGTAATGCCCCAGCTCCAGCGAAAGGACCCCAACACAAGACGTAACGCCATCAAGGACATGGAAAACCTGATGTCGCTCTGCCAGATGCTGACCCAGGCCCTACTAAACCAGGCGTTATCCAAATACCTGCCACGACACGCACAACTGGACATTCCGGACGAGGAGTCTCCAGAAAGGGAGAGCGAGCATGCTGGGGAACCAGGTGAAATAGAGGCCACTCCTGCTCAGGACTTCCCGAAACAGGTCGGCCCCCCGGACCGGGAGATGTTTCCCGACCGGTAGTACCGAGTCGTTCTCTCCTGTATTATACTAACCAGTGTCCGAATATGCCTTTCATGTTCATAAGTGCCCCGTTCCATGAATACGGTTAAGCACCGAGAGCGTCGAAGCGCCACTCCGGCAAGGCGCGCGACCGAGTCGTACTCCTGGAGTACGTCGAGGGAGCGGAACGCAGTCGGTGTGGACGGGAGCGGCGTTCGAATGCCAGCGTATTTATGGAGCGGGGCACTAAGAGCGAGCGTGAAGGACCAGATGACCGATAGTGATTTATCGAACAAACGAATAGGAAGCGTGGAATGCCCCAGAAGCGCGATTGCTGCGGTGGGAGGGGTATTGTCTTGATCTAGTGTCGGGAAAGGGCGCTGTGAAACCCCCTTCCTGGGGGTTTTTTCACGCCCTGAAACGAGGGCCTGACGTGCGGTACCTGAGCCTCATGCTGGGAAAAGTAATAAAGGACAGTAACGGCAGTACGGTTGGCCGCCTGGAGGATATGGCTGTCATGGCCGGCGCCAGGTTTCCACTTGTCAGGGGACTGGTGGCCATGTCGGGGCGTAGCAGGAGCAGGCAGTGTTTCTTCATTCCCTGGGCCGACGTGGAGGGTTGGAGCCGTGAGGGCTTTGTTGTGGACCATATCGATGAATCCAGGGAAGCCGAACCCGGGGACATTCTCATGTCCAGGGACCTGCTGGACAGGCAGATCGTGGACATGGACGGCTACAAGATAGTACGGGTCAACGATATACGCATGGCTAGGGTGGGAGATGGGCTACGCGTACTGGGGGCTGACGTGGGGTTTCTGTCTATCCTGCGCAGGCTGGCACCGGGGCGCGTTTTCGATCGGCTGCTGGGTTTCTACGGGGGGGTGCCGCGCGAGAGGATTGTTCCCTGGAACCTGATGTCCCCGGTAGACCCGATCCCTTACGATGTGCGGCTGAAGATAGGGTACCGTGAATTCCTGGCGGTACACCCTTCGGATGTCGCTGACATAATCGAGCAACTGGACGTGGGAAAGCGGGCCAAGGTCCTCGCGCTTCTGGACGACCCAAAGGCGGCCGAGGTGCTGACACAGATCCTCCCCGGAGTACGTTCCTCGGTTGCCCGGGAGATGGGAGAGAGAAGGCTCTCAGGCCTGCTGGAGATAATGCCGCCGGACGAGGCCGCGGACATACTGGGCACGTTGCCCCGGGAGAAGGCGCGATCGCTGCTATCCCTTATGGGGATTGAAGAGGCCTCGGTAGTCACCTTGCTGCTCGGATTCGATCCGTTTACCGCCGGCGGCAGGATGACTACAGAGTTCGTGTCGATATCGAACAGTATGAAGGCGGAAGAGACTCTCACCTACCTGCGGAAGGTGGGGACCGAGGCGGAGACCATCTACTACATCTACGTGGTCGACGGTGACGGGCATCTCTCCGGGGTGCTCTCGCTCAGGGACCTCTTGCGCGCCGCCCCTGACGAAGTTGTGAGCGATATCATGCTGCGTGACGTGATCACGGCACAGGTCCTTGAGGACCAGGAGTTGGTGGCCGAGAGACTCTCGCATTACAACCTGCTGGCTATTCCGGTGGTGGACGATGAACATGTGCTGCAGGGCATCGTTACCGTCGATGACGCGATTGACGTGATGCTGGAGGAGGCGACCGAGGATATTGCCGAACTCTCAGGTGTGTCACCGGAGGACGAGATGACCATCATGGGAGACGCGCTGGACCCTCGTCGCTGGGCAGGCACGATGCTGACGTTACTGGGGGGATTGCTGGGCACCGCCTTGTTCGGCGCCTTCAGGAACTCGTTCGCCGCAGCCCTGGCACTGGTCTACTTCGTTCCCCTCGCGCTGCGAGCCGCTCACGACGCCTCGATATGGTCGTTGGCGGTGGCCGTGCGCGAACTCGGCTACGGGGAGTTCAGGATGCCGGTATCGGGAAGGATACTGCTCAGGGAGTATGCATTCTCGCTGGCCGCGGCACTCCTGATAAGCGTCCTCAGTTTCCTGGCGGGACTGGTTTTCACGGAGTCGTACGGCACGGCGCTGGCTGGTGCGGCGGGCCTTTTCGTGGGAGTCTTACTGGCGGGGGTGCTGGGGCTTGTCCTTCCGATGGCCCTGAAACGCATCAGGCCGGACCCGGCGGTGGGAGGGCGGCTTCTTGGGGTCATGGTGATGACGGTATCCATAATCTCGTTTCTGACGGTCAGCGGGTTGATCGTCAGGTCTATGGGCTGAGAACAGTCCTCGACGGTGGACCCGGCTGGATTTGAACTACTTACTAAAGACCAGCGATAATCAAAGTTCAAATACAGCCGGGCGAAACGATGTACAAGCGTTCCACGAGCAAACGCACACAAGCAAGCGGTATTGGAACATCTAAGCTGGTGAATAACGGTGAAAAAGAGAAAATGTATCAAGCGGGAAGCGCTGATGTACGCCGCGGTGGCCGGGCCCGGTATCGTCACCGCGCTGGCGGGCAACGGCGCGAGCGGGATAACCACCTACTCGGTGATCGGCTCCAGGTTTGGCCTTTCCCTGGTCTGGCTGCTCACCATATGCACGGTCAGTCTCGCGGTCTTCCAGGAGATGTCGGCGCGCATGGGCGCTGTCACCGGCAAGGGGCTTGCTTCCCTCATCAGGGAGCGTTTTGGGCTTCGTCTCACATTCTTTGCGATGATGGTCCTGCTGGTGGCCAACGTCGCCATAACCATCGCGGAGTTCGCCGGAGTAGCCGCCAGCCTCGAGCTTTTCGGTTTGAGCAAGTACATCACCGTTCCCGCGATCGCCATCTTTATCTGGGTGGTGGTTACCAAAGGCTCCTTCAGCAGAGTGGAGAAGGTTTTTCTCGCCATCTGCCTTATCCAGGTCTCCTACCTGATTTCCGGCTTCATGGTAAAGCCCGATTGGGGACAGGTTGCCCTGGCGATGGTGAAACCGGAGGTAAGCACGAATCCGGCGTTCGTGCTCGCCGCGATCGCCATCGTGGGAACCACCGTGGCGCCGTGGATGCAGTTCTTTGTGCAGTCGAACGTGGTGGACAAGGGAATCGATATGGCGGAGTACAAGTACGAGAGGATGGACGTGATAACCGGGTCGATCCTCTCGAACGTGATATCCCTGTTCATCATCATATGCACCGCGTTTACTCTCTTTCCCGTCCAGGTGGTGGAGACGGCCGAGCAGGCCGCCGTGGCATTGAGTCCCCTGGCCGGGTCTGGCGCCAAATGGCTTTTCGGATTCGGGCTTTTCGGCGCCTCCATGCTTGCCGCCAGCGTCGTTCCGCTTTCAACCTCCTACGCGGTGTGCGAGGCTTTCGGCTGGGAGAGCGGTATAGGGAGAAAGCTTTCCGAGGCCCCCATCTTCTTCGGCATATACTCGCTGTCCATACTGCTGGGTGTCGTCGTGGTGCTTATTCCCGGCGTTTCGCTGGTGAGGATAATGTTGTTGGCCCAGGAACTCAATGGTATACTCTTGCCGGTTATCTTGATTTTCATGCTGACAATCGTCAACGATCCGCAGATAATGGGGGAGCACGTTAACGGACCGGCGGCCAACGCGATCGCCTGGATCACCGCTTGCGGGGCATTCGTCCTGGGACTGGTGCTGTTTGTAACCGGAATGTTCGCGCTCTAATGCCACGCTCCATAAATACACTGGCATTCGAACGCCGCTGCATCCACACCGGCCGCGTTCCGCTCCCTCGGCGTACTACAGGAGTACGACTCGGTCGCGCGCCTTGCCGGAGCGGCGTCACGCTCTCGGTGCTTAACCGTATCTATGGAACGAGGCAGTAACTAATGAAGAGAGTCTACAAGAAGAACCATCACCCGAAAGATCCCCGTGCCGTTCTCGAGGGCGCGTCCACGTTCCTTTCCAGGAACTGGAGAAAGACTCTGGCCGGCATCGCTGCCGCTCTTGTCATGCTGCTACTGGTGTCCAGCCTGTTGGTACTGGCTGATGCACATATCTGGCCGCCGGTGGCTCAAGAGGTCGAAGAGATGGAAACACCCGGTGGCACCCCACCCCCCCCTCCTGTTGTTCAAGCGGTCGCCGCCGTTCTCATTGACCAGGAAAGCGGCATGGTTCTCTACGAGAAGAACGCTCAACTGAGGTTGCCCATTGCCAGTACCACCAAGATGATGACCGCCCTCGTGGTCCGTGAGCAACTGGACCTGGATGACCAGGTCACCATAACCCCTGCCGCGGCAAGCGTCGGCGAGCAGGAGATATGGTTGAGTCCCGGAGAGGTCCTGACCGTTGAGGAACTCCTGTGGGCTTTGATGGTCCAGTCGGCCAACGACGCGGCGTACGCGCTGGCGGAGTATGCCACCGGTGGCGTGGAGTCGTTCGCCCGCCTGATGAACAAGAAGGCACAGTCGATAGGGGCCGTTGATTCCAATTTCACTAACCCTCACGGACTCGACATGGCAGACCATTTCTCAACCGCCTACGACCTGGCCTTGATCGGAAGGGAACTAATGGCGGACCCCGTGCTGGCAGAGATGGCCGGCTGCAAGCAGTACGACCTGCGATGGACGGACCACCCCTCTCCACGAACGTGCTTGAGCCATAACGAGCTATTGGGCACCTACCCGGGGGTCACCGGTATAAAGACCGGGTATACGGCAGCCGCGGGAAGTTGCCTTGTCGCCTCCGCCACCAGGGATTCCAAGTCACTGGTAGCGGTGGCACTCAACAGTGAGTACCGGGAAAGCGACCTGGTGAGCATGCTCGACTACGGGTTCACCGCCACCGCCCGGGTTGTGCTGGTGGAAAACGAGGAGGACCTTGGAAGAACCAGGGTGTCGGCGTACCCGCGCCGCTACGTCACCGCCATACCCCGGGAGGAACTCGCGGTCCTCTCAATCGTTGGGTCGGGGAACAGGTTTGAGGTAAAGACCGCGATCGAAAGAGAGGCGGATTCAAAGGTCGAGAAAGGTGACACCCTGGGGAAGGTACTGTGCAGCGCGGAGAGCCGGCCGCTGTATGAGGTGGACGCGGTGGCGGAGTCCTCCGCCGAAAGCCCAAAAGCCGCGGAGGGCATAATATGGTTCATGTGGTACGTACTGTGCTGGGCCGGCCGCATCGTTACGGCGCCGGTCATGGTATGGCTGTAAGCCACGGCGAGCCACTCACTCCTGGCGCGGTTCCGCTTGGATTAAGTTTGATTGTCAAAGGAGTATAATAAAACCGGTGATGAAAAAATGATTCCAATGACTATTGTGGGCGTGAGGGTAGAGCTGCCGGCGAACCAGCCGATAGTGCTTTTGCGTGAGATCGGCGGAGAACGCTTCCTGCCGATATGGATAGGGTCTTCTGAGGCGACCGCGATCGCCTTCGCCCTGCAGGAAGTTCCAACCGCAAGGCCGATGACTCATGATCTTTTCAAGGACGTGCTGGAAGAACTGACAGTCGAGGTAAAGCAGATACTGATAAATGACCTCATAGACGGGACGTTCTACGCGATAATAACCATGGTCCGGAACGGATCCCGGCACGAGGTGAGCGCCCGGCCGTCTGACGCCATAGCCCTGGCGGTCAGGATGGACGTTCCCATCTACGCCGATGAGAACGTCCTGGACCAGGCAAGCATTGTCATAGAAGCCCCCGAAGAGGAGGAGGTCGAAAGGTTCCGCGATTTCCTCGACCACGTTGAGCCGAAAGATTTCCTTTGAGAACCGCGCGTCCCGGGCCAACCCCTCTCGTAACCGCGCCGCGGCCATGATCGCAACTAGTGCCCCGTCTCATAGAATACAATGGCATTCGAACGCCGCTGCATCCACACCGGCTGCGTTCCGCTCCCTCGAAGTACTACAGGAGTACGTTCTAGTGCCCCGCTCCATGGATACGCTGGCATTCGAACGCCGCCGCATCCACACCGGCCGCGTTCCGCTCCCTCGACGTACTACAGGAGTACGTCTCAGTCGCGCGCCTTGCCGGAGCGGCGCTTCGACGCTCTCGGTGCTTAACCGTATCCATGGAACGGGGCACTTGGTCGCGCGCCTTGCCGGAGCGGCGCCACGCTCTCGGTGCGTCACCGTATTTATGAGACGGGACACTGGATCCCCGGGGCAATCACGGCGGAGAACGGTAACGTGAAAAAGGTCAGAAAGAAGAACCCGTACTGGCATATCAGGACCGCCTTACTGGCATTTGTGGCTTTGAACGCCGTGGGGACGATGGGCTACATGCTCATCGAGCATATGGGTTTCCTGGACTCCCTGTACATGACGATCATCACCGTTTCCACCGTAGGGTATCGTGAGATAGCGGTTCTCACCAGGAGCGGCGAGATATTCACAATGGTCATAATCATCGGCGGCCTTGCCAGCGTCGTCTATGTGACCACCAGCATAGTGGAGTTGCTGATAGAAGGCAGGCTCATGGACATGATGGGGAGGCGAAAGGTGTTGCGAGAGCTTCAGGAGATCACCGGGCATTACATAGTGTGTGGTTACGGGAGGGTCGGCAGGCAGATCGCCAAGGAGTGCAAGGCCCAGGGGACGGGGGTTGTCGTTATAGAGGCGGAACGGGAGGTGTTGGAAGCGGGCCGCAATGACGGCTTCATAATGGTCAAGGGAAACGCGACCGAGGAGCGGGTCTTGAGGGAGGCCGGCATTGAGCGCTCGTCCGGCCTGGTGACCGCGCTGTCCTCCGACGCGGACAACCTCTTCGTCACAATGACCGCAAGAATAGTGCGCCCCGACATCTTTATCGTGGGGCGATGTAACTCGGATGAAACCGAATCAAAGCTTTACCGGGCAGGGGCCGACAGGGCGATATCCCCGCACAACGTGGGGGGGAGACATATGGCGGCCCTTCTGCTCAATCCCCTGGTATGCGACTTCATAGACGTGGTTACCCACGGAGAACTGATCGAACTCACTCTAACCGCCGTTCAAGTCGAACAGGAAGCCGCGGTGGTAGGCAGATCTATCAAGGACATCCTGGTCGGGGAACTGAAAGGCGTCGCAATATTAGGTCTCAAGAGGCCAAAACGTGACTTTGAGCCTAATCCCCGTGGGATTACCGTTATTGATGCCGGGGATAGCCTCATAGTAACGGGCGATCCGGATCGTGTTGAAATACTGGAGAACGCGTGCAAGAGCAGGCACCGATGACAAAAACCTCATAACACTCATAATATTACTTATTCAACGATATTAACATAAGTTATCAATAGTTGATTTTTCTTATCAGAAGTGTTAAGTTATATAAGCTTATAGCACGATATCTACTATAGGGTTTAGTAGTTGCAGTGACCGTATGCTATCGCTCAAGGTTTAGGGTATGAAGAGAAAGATCTGTCTATCGCGAATACTCCTGGCGGTGCCTGTCATTGCCGTCATGACGCTCTTGATCACGTTCTCAAGCGCCGTTTTCGCGCAGTACGTGCCTGATAGTGCACTGCCCAAGCAGGAGCAGGCAAGGAGTATCGAGAGGGATATTGCCTTACTCGAGCAGAAGCTCACCAAGGCGAACTACGACAAGGTCGTGATGTCCAGGAGGCTCGAGGAAGTCGAAAAGCAAATACTTGACTGCTACATGGTTATTGACGCGACGGAAGCGGAACTCGCCCGATTGAGGAAAAACCTTAACAGTGAACTGAGGTATCTATACATCGATGGACGCAGGGATACGATTGTGCACCTTATCAACTCGAGCGACGTCACGGATTTCATGATCCACTTCGACCACATGGTGGACGTGGCTTCCAGTGAAGCCGAAGTGCTCGAAAAGATAAAGGCCAAGAAGAAGCGGATAAAGCAGTACCAGGATAACCTGATAGATTACAAAAGCGAGGCGGCCGCCGTTTTGCGCAACAGCGAAACCGAGCAACTGGAGTTCCAGGTAGCGCAGAAGAAAAAGGAACTCGCCGATGTAACCAGCTCAATAATTGCCATGCAACTGCCGACCACACAGGCTCCAGCACCCGCCGCCTTCAGCCCGTCAGCCGTCTACTCCGAGCCGGACGACAGCGGGTTCGTCATGACAGGGCAGGTCTTCTCCGGTTATTCCAGCTGGTACGGAAACCAGTTTCACGGCAGGACGACCGCGAGCGGTGAGGTGTTCGACCAGTATGCCTTCACCTGTGCCCATAAGCAGTTGCCATTCGGCACATGGTTGCGAGTGACGTTCCGCGACAGAACGGTTATAGTCAAAGTCAACGACAGGGGACCGTTTATCAAGGGCAGAATGCTGGACCTCTCACGTGGGGCGGCCGAGGCGATCGGCCTCAGTGGCGTTCAGTGGGTGGATTGCGAGATCGTGGTACCAAAGTGACCCAGGGCCCGTCTCTATCCACTTTCGAATGAGGTTAATGGTGAGAGAGGTTTTCCCCGGCGTATACATGATGAAAAGGACATGGGGATCCAATGTATATGTGCTGCCGGGCGACAACCCCGTTATGATTGACGCCGGCTTCCCGGTTGACCGTAGACGGATAGCGAGGCGTCTGGCCGGCTTCCCTTCCGATAAAAGATGGCTGCTGGTGGCTACCCACTATCATCTCGATCATACAGGGTCGATGAAGTGGATTTCCGAGTCGTTCGAAACCACGATAGCCGCACATGCCGGGGACGCGCCGGTCATGGAAGGCTCCATGCCTTACGATATATTCAAGCTGAACCTTCCACAGACCGTCTACTACAAGACGCTCTCCCCGTTATTCAGGTACCAGTACGTAAGTGTCGACCGGAAGCTCGAGGAAGGGGATGTGCTGGACACCCTGGGGGGGCTGGAGGTCATACACATTCCCGGACACACCCGTGGAAGTATCGCCCTTTACCAGGAGAACCGGGGCATCCTCTTTTCCGGCGACACGGTGAGGAACGAGAACGGCGTCTTGGAGGGCCCTCCCCCCCAGTTCAGCATCGCGCCGGTGGAGTCGTTCACCAACATCAGGGAAAAGTTGCTGAACCTGGACTTCGAGGTGCTGTTGCCGGGGCACGGTGACCCTATCATCGGCGGTGCCCGGGACGAGGTGCACAGGATGATGTCGCGCCGCGGCGGAACGGAGTGAACTGATGGACGAAAGATGGGACCTTGTTGTGGCTGGGGCGGGGCCCGCCGGCTGCTCGCTTGCGGCCATGACCGCGCTCGAAGGGGCCACTGTGCTGCTCCTGGAGAAAGAGGACCAGCCGGGCCTCGGCCGCGACTGGATAGTCGATGTAGAGAGCACCGCTTTCGAGGAAGCGGGCGTCCCACCTCCAGACCCGGAGGCGTCCTGGCACCAGGCCGGGGGGCAGGTGATGATGTCACCCACCGGCGGCACAACGATAGACCTGCTGCCACCCCCGGTGCTCCCGGTGCGAAACGGCGCCTACATCAGACAACTGGCCGGGTGGGCAGCCGAATCGGGAGCGGAGGTCCGAACCGGATGCCGGGTTCTCGGGCCGGTACTCCAGGGAGAGGCGGTCGCCGGGGTGCGGGTGGCACAGCCCGGTGGGGGAGAGGTGATCATAAGGTCGAACCTGGTAGCCGATTGCACGGGAATCACGGGCGCCCTCAGGCGTGGAGCGCCTCCGGACTGGGACCTTGGAGGCGAAATCGACTCCAGGGATATAGTCCAGGCCAGGCGGGAGGTACGGAGAATCGACCCGGACGCCGCGGCCCACTGGGTCGAGCGAGGGGACATACCGGATAACGTGCGGGTGGACAAGACCGGTGTCATGGCGGCGTACTCCGTCGAGGCGTGCCACCTGGACATTGACGCCGGTTACATCGATATCCTGGTGGGCGGAAAGCTGGGAGGCAGGTTTCCCACCGCCGACGAGTGGTTCGCGCGGGTCGTGCGCAGGTGGCCGTTCGTGGGCGAGAAGATCTTCGGGGACGGCGGAATCATCCCGGTGAGGAGGACCTGGAACTCTCTGGTGGGGGACGGCATGCTGCTCCTGGGTGACAGTGCCTGCCAGGTAATCCCCATGCACGGCTCAGGAACCGCCTCCGCCCTCCTGGCGGCGAAACTGGCCACCTCGGCGGTCATCCATGCACTGGATGAGAAACGGTACGATCGACGGGCCCTCTGGGAGTACTGCCGTGCTTTCCAGAGCGGCCGCGGTTCAATACTGGCGTTCTTCTTCGTGGTACAGCGGCACATCGATCGCCTCACCGGCGACGACATAGACGCTCTGATCAACAGGGGCATGATTACCGCGGAGGATTTCTACAACGGCCTGGTTCCACTGCCCTTGTCCTATGACCCCCTGACCCTGGCAAAGAAGGTGGCCAGGGGCGTCGCGATTCTTCCGCTCCTCACCGGGTTCGGCCTGTCAGGTCTGAAGGCGGAAAGGATGATGAAGCATTACCAGGAGTTCCCGTCCGCTTACGACCGCCGGGAACTGGACCGGTGGATATCAGGCCTGCCGCGGGTATCGTAGCGGCTACTCGCGCCTGGCGGCTATCCCCCCTACCGCCGCTACCAATCCTAGAGCGGCTCCCGCGAGCCCTACGTAGAGGCCTGAACCAACATTGGATAAAGACAGGGTGTTAACCACGTCGGCGATGTCTATCACGAATATCGCTCCGGTTATTATTGTGACTATCAGGCCCACCACGAACGGCCACCGGGCCTTCCCGATAAGCCCTACCAGGAAGAACGCGCCGGCTATGACCGCAAAGAAGAGGGTTATCTTTCCGTCTCCCTCCATCCCGCCTTTACTCGCGTAGAACGCCTGTGCCCATGGTAGAAACGATCCGATCATCACTATCATCATCGCCGCCAGACCGACACCGCCCCATATCTGCGCGCCGGAAGACGTTGTTGCACCCGAGCGCGCCGCCCGCTGTACGGGGTAACGAGCCGCCGCCGGCATCCCCGGTTGCTGGGTCATCCCCGGTGGGGGAGACATTGGCGGCGGTGCCGCTCCAGGAAGAGGGGCTGTCGGTGGTGGCGCCACTCCGGGTGGAGGTGCCACCGGGACGACCGCCGGAGGAGCCTGGGCGGCCGGCGCGGACGGCGGCGGCGTTCCCGTCGGTGACGGTGGGGGAACGGCGGGGGCCTCCAGTGGGCTCCCGCAGAACTGACAGAACTTCGCCTCAGCCGTTTCTCTGCCGCAACTCTTGCATGTGGCCACTTTCATCACCTCGCATATCTAGACGACTTCAGGTTTCCTTCCGCGCTTCCGGCTCACTCTTGAGTAACGAGTAGCCGCACTGACCGGCGAGCATTCCGGCGACGCTGGCAAGAAGCGCTATATAGAGGCCGGTTCCGGGGCCGGTTATACCCGGTCGGGTCAGAAGAAAGATTATCTCGTAAGAGGACAGGAGGAGCGCCACCACCGAGCAGAGGAACACTATCCCGAAAAAAGCTCTCTTGCCCCGCCACGCTCCCAGAACCAGGAATATGAAACAGGTCGCCCCCAGCGCCAGCAGTATCTTGCCGTCACCGGAAACCAGGTTGGCGTAATGCCAGCCCGACTCGGTGTAGAGCCCGAGCACGGAGTCGGAGCGCCAGGTGAGGAAGCACCCCAGGATCATCATGGATACCGCCAGCACAATCCCCAGTGCGGTGGTGACGAGGGTGGCGACCTTGACCTTTGTTTCCACCCTGCCTTCCATCGTCCGGGACTCTTCTCTATTCATCGACTACCTCTACTCAACAGCCCGTTCCTGAACGCCTTTACGTATCCCCTGCAGTACCGGTCGGATCCGGCGACCGCCTCCGCCGCGTATATGGTGGATACCAGTTCTCTGTCCATGGGGTCCATCAGCAACGCGTCGAGGCCCATGAATACCGCCGCCGCCAGCATCGACCGGTTCACCAGCGAGCGCATCGGCAGGCCGAAAGACACGTTGCTCAGGCCCAGGACCGTCTTCACCTCCGGAAACTCGTCCCTGATGAGGGAAAGGGCTTCCAGCGTGACCCGGCCCTGCCCGGAGTCGGCGCTTATCGGGAGCGCCAGCGGGTCCAGGAACACGCTCTCTTCGGGTACGCCGAACTCACGGGCCGCGCCCAGTATCCCGCGGCACACCTCCAGGCGTCCCGCCGGCGTCTCCGGAATGCCCGACTCGTCCATCGCCAGGGCGACGACCCGGCATCCGTGACGGGCAACAAGGGGAAGCACTCCCTCGAGCCGCGCCCGCTCCCCGTTCACCGAGTTGATGAAAAGACCCTCACGGCCGTACAGCTCCAGGCACCGCTCGAGGACCTCCGGGTCGGAGGAGTCCAGCGCCAGCGGCTTGCCCGTGGCTTCCTTCACTACTTCCACCGCCCACTCCATGGATTCGAGCTCACTCGCTCCTGAGCCGGTGCCGACATTCACGTCTATGTAATCCGCCCCCGCCTCCGCCTGCGAAGACGCGAGGCCGGCCAGGAAGCCGTTGTCACGCCGGACGATGGCGTCTCCCACCTCGTCGATACTACCGTTTATCTTTTCTCCGATGATAATCATTTCCGCTCCCGGAAAAACGGCCTTTCACTGCCCTTATGCTAACAGATACCCGGAACTGTCACAGTTCCCGTCCTGGTCTCCGAGCAACAACGGGCGGCCTATAGTGCCCCGTCTCACAAATACAATGGCATTCGAACGCCGCTGCATCCACACCGGCTGCGTTCCGCTCCCTCGAAGTACTACAGGAGTACGTTTTAGTACCCCGCTCCATAAATACGCCGGCATTCGAACGCCGCTGCATCCACTCCGGCTGCGTTCCGCTCCCTCGAAGTACTCCAGAAGTACGTCTCGGTCGCGCGCCTTGCCGGAGCGGCGCTTCGACGCTCTCGGTGCTCAACCGTATCTATGGAACGGGGCACTGAGTCGCGCGCCTTGCCGGAGCGGCGCTTCGACGCTCTCGGTGCATCACAGTACTTATGAGACGGGACACTGGTGATTTCCAACGAGGTCACAGTAGAATATAATCTCAGTGTATGTGAACGTGATGCCCGTGTCTCCAGCGTAAAGGCGGGCAGCAAGCAAGGAAGGTGGTTGCGATGTCGTTCATGGAGAAGTTCAAGGTAATCCTCGACCCCCGGCTGACGATGGCCAACTTCTGGGACATAACCACCAATGTATATGGTGACGCGGTAGTGGCCTACCTGGAGGAACCGCTGGAGTACCGGTGCATGCCCAAGGACTTCATAACCTACCGGGATAACCTCGTCCTGGTGAACAAGATGGGGCACGTGCTCAAAGGACTGGGAGTGAAGCGGGGTGACCGGGTGGTTATACCGATGGGCAACAGGGTCGAGCTGCTGACCCTGTGCTTCGCCTGCTTCAAGATAGGGGCGATAGCGGTTCCTCTCAACTATATGCTGAAGGGCACGGAGATAAAGTACATAGCGGAGAACTGTGGGGCCAGAGTACTGATCACCGACAGCGATGTCTTTGTGCCTAACATCAAGGAGAAGGAAGCTATACCCAGCATAGAGACCTGGGTGATGGCCGGCTCCCGGGAGTCCTGCCTTCCCGGGTTCGTTTCACTGGACGAGGCGTTGGATAACGCGTCTGATGAACTGGAGCCGGCGATCATGCACAAAGACGAGACGGTCGCGGTATTCTACACCTCGGGCACCACCGGTTACCCCAAGGGCGCCATGTTGACCGGTAAGAACCTGCTCACCACCCAGAGAATAACCGCGGCCATACTGCCGGTGGGCCCCGGGGACGAGGGGGTATCGGCGCTTCCCTCGGCGCACCTGATGGGCTTCGCGGTATCGCTTCTGAGCTTCATGATCGGCGCTTCCGGCTACTTCATGAGGTACTTTCAGCCAAAGAGAATCCTGGAGACGATACAGGAACGGAAATCCTCCATATTCGTGGGGGTGCCCGCGATGTACTCCATCCTGCTTCACAGCGACCCCGAGAAGTACGATCTGTCGTCGATCAAGATCTGGGCCAGCGGCGCCGACGCGATGCCGTTGGAGCACATCAAGAAGTTCATGAGTTTCGGGGGTGTCTTCTTCGAGGCTTACGGCCAGGTGGAGACGAGCCCGATAACCTCCATCAAGGTCTCCACCAAGTACTTCACGTTCAAGCAGGGGTGCGTGGGAATACCGGTCTTCCCGGTACGGGTCCAGATATGGGACGAGAACCTCAACCGGGTTCCCGTCAGCGAGCCCGGCGAGCTGGTTGTGCGCGGTCCCAACGTCCTCAAGGGTTACTGGAACGATTCAGAGCGGAACGAGGACGCGTTCAGGGGCGGCTGGTTCCACACCGGGGACATGGCCAGGCGGGAGAAGACAGGCCTGCTCTACTTCATGGACAGGAAGAAGGACGTGGTGAAGGCAGGTGGCTACTCGGTGTTCTCCCGTGAGGTCGAGGAGGAGATAAGGTCGCATCCCAAGGTCGATGACGTTGCCATCGTTGGTCTGCCTCACCCCACCAAGGTGGAGGTGGTGGCGGCGGTGTGCACCCTTGATCCAGGGGAAGAACTGAGCAACGAGGAACTGATGGCATGGTGCCGTGAACACATAGCCCAGTACAAGGCACCCCGGTACATTGATATCAGGAGCGAGATGCCTTACGGAATGACGCTCAAGGTCTTGAAAAGGGTCTTGAGGGAAGAGTTGACGGAGAAAACCGACGTTGAGGAGCTCTAAGCCGCCTTAAAACTGGAGGGGGAGAGGTTGAAGAAAAAAGCGTACGTACTCATAAATGTTCTGGCGGGAGAACTCGATGGTGTGATGAGGAAACTCTCCTCAATGCCGAACGTGCTGTCGGTCGAGGGCGTGTCAGGCCACTGTGACGTGGTGGCGATCATAACCGGTCCGGACCTGGAGACGCTCCAGGACAGTATCCTGTCCACCGTGCGAGGCGTTGATGGGATCCGGTCCACCGAGACCTGGATCGTGATGGTCCCCCAGCCGGACACCTGGACCCCCGAGGAGCTGAAGCGCTACGTGGCGGACTGCGGTAAAAACGAGCTGCTGGCGATCAGGACCCTGCTGGATAAAGGCCGCGGGATGATGATCCAGGAGTTAATCGATGAACTCGCGGAACGCCTCGGCGACGAGAACTACGATGCCCATAATCTCACCGTCACCCTGACCGATATGACCCGCCGCGCACAGAGCCAGTACCGGCGGGAGAGCATCATCGAGTTCGACCAGGACATGGGTTACTTCCTGAACGAGCATTACCTGGAGATGCTTGAGGATGTCCTCGCCGGGAACTCCTGAGTTCGAACGGGAACGGTAACACCACCGGCGCGGTAGGGTAGGGGAGAAGTCAGCGGCTCGTTGCAGGCGGCAGTCTTACTCAAGCGCTTGCCAGTTCCCGAGTTCGATTGCCTCGAGGTTTCTTACGCGTTCATCAATGGAGTGTCCCTCTTCATAGTGAACCACTAACTCCCCGCCGGGTTTCCGTATCTTTCCCCGTTCCTCTTTTCGTGCTGACTCAGGACCTGAATAGACCCTGCCACCAAGGAGGTTAGCGCTGTCCAGCTTGATCAGCGCGTTCTTGAGAGCGGCCGGGTTCCCGGTTATTTTCGACGCTATTGAATCGGTCAGTAACTCGTTGTGGAAACGTATCTGCCTCGACTTCCTCACCAGGAAAAAAACAATCACGACGAAGCAGAGGTAGTTGATGAACATAAGCAGGAACGAAAGCATGCCCATTCCAGCCTCAATCGTGAGGAACATCCCGAAGAAGGCAACCGCGATTGCCGGGAAAGCTAAAAGCCAAAGGTTATCCTGGTAACCGCGCCATGTAAGAAGATCGCCTGTAACCATGTGAGACAGTCGTTCGGCCATTAGCGCGTCCGCTTCTTCGACGGAAATCGGCACCCACAGCACCTCCCGTGTAACCGCTACCACCGGCTTGTCTCGCGCTTTCATGAACGCGAAGGCGGCAACGCCTTTGATATCCAGAACCATGAGTTCCGGTGGGCGAACCCCCAGGGCAATGCTCGCCCCTTCCAGGCCATTCCTGAACTTCCTCAACCACTCCTTATCCCCGATGTTAAGATTGCTTTTTACGATTAGAGGCACTCTCGATCGGGCTTTCTTGAGAACCTGGAGAACAACAAAAACAGTCGGCGTTCCAAACCCAAGGACGAATATTATCAAGGAAGCCCTCAGTTCGGCCGGTCCAAACCGGGACCGAACGAATTCGTCAGTTGACGAAGTACCGGTGCGATACGCCCACAGGCATAACGCGATAGACGAAACCAGCGAAAACGCAAGTACTGCTACTATGAGTGACTTGAGCAGGAATACCTTTCTCTTGTGACGCGTGATGCTTGCTATGACCTCGGGCTCAAGGTTCACGTTTACATCTCCCGGATTTTATTGGTACCGAAGTTCTTATAAGCCCCCGTATGCTTTCCCCTATACTATGTGGAAAGCCCGCTGGTTGGCGAACATGCTGTTGAGTCAAGAAGACGTCCAGTACGCGCATAGCCACTAGCCGGGGTAGGGGAGGGGACGCTTTATCGTTCATCGACAGTTGTCTCGCTCAAGCGTATTCGTCCAGGACCGCGACTTCGATGTTTTCTTCTTACCGCGTTCCCTCCAGTAAGCCACCCCAGGCATTCTCAGAAACGCAAGATGGTACCCGGTACAAACGCAAGTTGTTTAGACGTAAAGTACTTGCAGAAGGGGCCAGGCCCCAAACGGAAGGTTGGGGGAGAAGTCTCCCTCGTAGCGCCGGCATCTTGCCGGCATCGCCTTTTGCAAGGTGTGACGCACTGGTGCCTGTCACCAGTGCGTCATTTTGTGGATATTGTTAATTATTGAGGGAGGAGTACCGCCCCTGGGCTGTTGCATAATGGGGCTTGGGTTTGGGTGGATGTTGCAACGGCACCAGCCCGGGGATGGCGTTCTTGTCTGACCGCCGCTTGTCTGAGATGAGGGGTCAGGCCTTCTAGCCGGAACGTTTACTCCAGGCCACCGCTTGAAGGCGCTGACCCCACCGGTTGGATTGGGCCAGACCCCGTTTGGGTGGGGTAGTTGGTCTATTATAACAAGTTTACATAATATATATTATAGGACATTAGGATATACGTGAGTTTTGTACGTCTTCCAGCAGATTTGAGTTATCATATAAGAGCAGTAAAGATGGTTGAACGCGAATTGAATGCTAAAGAGTCAACGACCTCGGTGTTGTTGTTTTGGGTATTACTGAAGGGAAAACCAGCCGACTGATGTATCTGTCTTATGAGTCCGCCGCGCGGGTATTGATTGGAACCATGACGGGCAACGCCCGGGATACAGCATGAAGATCAAGAAGCCCGAGATGAATACGATGCGCCTCAAGCTTGTGCGTGAGATACTGAACGCCAAGGTGAGATTCATGGCTATCACCCTGGTGGTGGTAATCGGGGTGGCGATATTCATCGCTTCATCGATGTCCTACCGTAACCTTGACACCTCCTACGAGTACACCTACGACCAGTTGAACTTCGCCGACTTCAGGGTCAAGGCCGACGATATACCCGGATACGTTGTGGAAAAGGCCGGGAAGGTGCCCGGCGTAACGATGGTCACCCCCAGGGCCAGGGCGGACAAACCGTTCATCATGACCGGAGGCAAGCACCTGGTGGGGCGGGTGACCGGCCTTCCATACGAGCAGCCGTTCGTCGACGACCTCATCATCAAGGAAGGAAGGTACTTCGAGCCTGGCGACTCGATGGTATGCATCGCCGAGTCGCATTTCGCCGGCTACTACGACGTTCACCCCGGGGACACAATCTACTACGACAGGAACGGCGCCGAGATTCCGGTGGAGATAATCGGCGTAGCCGGGAACCCCGAGTACCTGGTGCTTGCCGGCGAGAAAGGCGACTTCAGCCCCATACTGTCGGCTTCCGCCATGGCAATCCTGTGGATGCCCATCAGGGACGTACAGGAGATGACCCAGCTGCCCGACAGCTACAACCAGTTGCTGTTCAAGGTGGACAACCCCGAAAACATGGAACCGCAGATAGCCGCGGTTGAAGAGATAATGAAGTACACCGGCATCCAGAACATCATTACCCAGGACGAGCACCAGGGCAACGTGATGATGAAGGCGGACCTGGAGAGCTTCAAGAGCTTCGCCCTGTTTTTCCCACTCATGTTCCTTTTAATCGCCTGCTTCAGCATCTATATCCTATTGAGCAGGCTGGTCTACACCCAGAGGCCGTTCGTGGGCGTGATGCGGGCTATCGGGTACACTAAGAAGCAGATATTGTTTCACTACCTGTCGTTCGCGCTGGTCATAGGGGTCCTGGGGGCATTTGTAGGCGCGGCCCTGGGGTACGTGTTGTCCTCCCTTATCACCAGCGTATACGCCGGTACCATGGGCATCCCGATGACAAAGATCAAGACGTACTGGTCGGTGATCTTCCAGGGGATGACGCTCTCTATGGTGTTCTGCGCCATCGCCGGCATCATGCCGGCGATCCGCTCGGCCCGTCTGGACCCGTCCAAGGCGATGCGGGGAGAGACACTGGAGGTTGCCTACCGCCGCCCGCTGCTGGAGCGCGTCTTTCCCCCGATGTCACGTCTCCCTTTGTTCCTCAAGGTCCCGTTCAGGAACATGTCCCGGAACCGGCGGCGCACCGCGTTCACCATCATCGGGCTGGTGTTCTCGGTGATGATAGTGCTGGTGTTCCTGGCGACACTGGACACCGCCGCCGGCACCCTGGAGCGGGGTTTTCATTATAACAACCGATTCGACATGGTGGTCATGTTCCTGGGAGGGCGCGACGAAGCCCTCATCACCAAGATAAGGCGGGTTCACGGGGTTACCGACGTGGAGCCAACGTTGGGTTATAACTGCACCGTGGCCTGGGACGGCGACTCCGCCGAGACGGTAATGATGGGGATAATTCCCAGTACCCGGATGAAGTACTTCTATACCTCCGATGGGCAGCAGGTCAAGTTGACCGGGCGCCACGTCCTGATGAACCAGTGGTTCAACATGCAGAAGGGCCTGGAGGTGGGTGACACCGTCAACATCTCGACCGAGTATCGCGACAAGGACTTCATAGTGGGCGAGTTCATAGAGGAACCGATGGGAAACCTCATCTACATCCCGGCAGGCGAGGCCCGGGAGTTACTTGCCTACGGGATGGGCAGCAGGGGCGCTTTCTACGTAAAGACGAAACCGGGCGCCTATACGGAGGTCCGGAACGAGCTGCAGGAGTTCCCCGGCATGGCGGCGATAATCGACCTGGAGGAGATAAAGCGGGAGATAGAGTCGTACATGTCCCTTCTCTACATTATCGTGTACGTGATGCTGGCGTTCGCCCTGGTGATGGCGTTCACCCTTACCTTCAACACCGTAACCATCAACATACTGGAGCGGGAGCGGGAGATAGCCACGATCCGTACGATCGGTACCGAGTCGTGGAAGATATCGGCGATGACCACCATGGAGAACGTTATCTTCGGCCTCCTGTCCATAATCCCCGGGATAATCCTGGGGGTTATGGTGGGACGGTACGCCATGAGCCTGCAGCAGACCGACTACTTCTCGATGACCCTGGAGGTGTCCGCGAGAAGTTACATCCTGGTCTCGGTGGGCATCATCGTCATCCTGATACTCTGCCAGATACCCTCGCTTCAGTACGTAAAACGGGTGCATCTCGCGGAGGCCACCAAGGAGAGGGGCGGTTAGCCCTCTCCCCTACCCCGGAAAGCGACTACCGGTTGTTTCCCGTTCTGCTATACTCACCGGAAAGTTATAAAGTAGGAAGAGCATGCAGGGAAAAAACCGAAGCATAAGAGTGCGGGGCGGACGCGCGTCATGTCTGATCATCGCTTTTGTGATTACGATTTCGCTTGTATCTCTCCCCGCGCACTCAATGGATAACCCGGATGTCAGTTTCTACCTCTCATCGAACAACGATGACCCTCATGTGGTTGACGTGATGTTGAGCTTTAAGCTCGACAGTGGAGAATCCGCCATCTTAGAGCCACCCGACCAGTGCAACGTCAACGACGGGAGCGGTGACGTTCTCACGGTGGACGTTCCGCTGGAGCAAAACCCTGAGTTTGTAGTCGAGGCTTTAGAGTCCCCGGATATCAGTTGGAGGGTTACCGCCGTGAACTCAGGCGTGGTTTCATTGCCTTACCACGTCCGTTACTCGACCACGAAAGCCCCGCAGAGCACCGTAGAGGGCCCTGGAGCACCGGTCCGTCAAAGGTGTATAGCCGAGGCCGACCTCAAGGCTTTCATCGGCTCAGATCTCTTTATCTGCCCTCGTAGCAGTGAAGACGGCTCGCTCCTGGGAAAAGAGTACTCTGTTGAGATTACCCTGGAGTCCGGGGAGAAGGCGCTTGTCCCCTGGGAAAACGATGGCGACGACGGGTCTTTCATTATCAAGGGGGCAATACCTCTTCTCGAGAACATTGTCTGCTGGGGCCGCCTCGACATAAGGACGCTCAAGAAGGAAAAACCGGAGATAGTAGCCGGGTTCTCCGAAGAGTATAAGAAGCTCACTGATGACCAGAAGGAGGCCTACGGCGAGAACCTCGTTTCCCTGTACGACAAGCTGGCTGATGTCCTTGGCCAGCGGCCTGAGCTCGAGCGCCTTACAGTACTTTTCGACGGGGCGGGGCGTTTCGGGCTCACGGAGCCGGACTCCATGACGATGTTTGGTTCGATGGCGGTCTTTCACGGTGGCAGCAAGCTCGAGGGCAAAGCAGCCGCCGTCGCGGCCAGGGGGCTCTTCGGGCTATGGAACCGGTGGGCGTTCGTGCCCGCTCCTGAGAGCGAGGCCGGCTGGTTCCAGCAGGGGGTACCCTGGTTCTACCCGTACCGGTGCGCGGGACAGGCCGGCCTCCTGGACGCCGGGATGGCGTTCGAGGAGTTCTCCATGGTCCACGCCGCCTACCTTTCGAACCCACTGTCGCTCTCCACTTCCCTGGTCGAGGCGGAGAACGAGGCGAACAGCGACGGCCTCGTTGCCGGCAAGGGAGCCGCGCTCTGCGCCGCGATCGCCCGCAGGCTTTTCGATGAGTCCAACGGCAAGAAGGACATCGAATGGTTGCTGGGCGAGATATCCGAAAGGTTCGACCACTTCCAGGGCAAAGAGTACGAACTGGTGGATATCACCGAGCTATGCGAGGAGGCCACCGGCAGTAGCTGGGACCGTTTCTTCACTGAACGAGTGAGAGGCGAGGATGTCATTGGTGCCAATGAGTTCTCCACCACCGACCTGTTCGGCACGACCACGATCGCCGGCACGCAGGTTGAACTCAACGAGGAAGGGTCAGGCAATAGCTGGATGTTCCTCCTGGTCGCGGTTGCGGTCATACTTCTGATACCGATTATCTTCAGCACCTACGTCAAGCGCTCGATCAGGCTGGATGTCCAGATGCCCGGGATACTCCTGAACGATGACGACGGGGATGAATGACGCACTGGTGCCTGGCACCAGTGCGTCATTTTGTGGCTTTTGTTTATTTGTGAGGGAGGGGTTTCGCCCCGGGGATGGCGGTTCTTGTCTGACCGCCGCTTGTGTGACAGAAAGGGGTCAGGTGTACTAACCCCAACGCTGGTGGGTTTGCCAGTCCCCTAACACCTGACCCCACCAATTAACCTTAGATCGCACCAATCAGCCTTACTATCTCCTGGGCTCCCATGCGGAGGTTGAAAGCATCGAGGTGATGCTCGCAGTTGGAGTCGAACAGCACCTGGGCACGGGCTTCGAACTCATCGTCCGACCCCCAGAGGATGAAGCATACCGGCACCAGCGGGAAAAGAGCGAAAGAGCAGGCCGCGTCACCGTAACGCTCGACCGTGCCACCAATCGTTTTGGCCGATGTGATCAGATTGCCGGTGCCGGACCCGAAAGCCCGGGCCAGCGGGGCCTCGACGGTTCGCGCCACAACCGGCTCGTAGAAGCGTCCGCCCGGGAGGTCCCGGTAAGCCACCCAAGACCCCGACGGCGGCGTTCCATCAGAGTTACACAGATAGAGCAGGGTAAGCAGCTTCAACGTGAAGCTGTCGAGCTCCGGGGCGGCCTCCACCGATATCCCCGGGAACGTGATCGATATCTCCCCCCCCAGGACCGGCACCAGCAGAGTCCCCACCCCGGGCCCCTCCCCCACCGGTACCCATGTCGCCCCCGTCCTGCTAGCTATCTCCTCCGGATCGGAGTCCCGGAGCTTGTCCAGCGGTTCATCAAACGGGGAAACGCCTTTCATTTTAACCACTGCTTGCTTGGCGTGGGTGGGGTCTCGCCCTGGGGCTGTTGCATAGTGGGGTGTTGGTTTGGGTAAAGTGTCCAACGGCAACAGCCCGGGGATGGCGGGTTTTGTCTTGTGTTATCGCGTATAGACGTGGTGCCAGGCACCTGCGTTGCATTAAGGAGAACGGTTTGTGTGGAGGTTTCAACGGCAACACCTGAGCCAGGCACCTTCGGGTGGCCTTTAGGTTCCGGTGGAGCCGAAGCCGCCGGACCCACGCTCTGTTTCATCCAGAGTGTCGACCTGTACGAAATCGGCGTGCTCCACCTTCTGGAAAACGAGCTGGCAGATCTTGTCACCCTCGCGAACGTGGAAAGGCTCCCTGGGGTCCAGGTTGATTAGCACCACCTTTATCTCCCCGCGATAATGCGAGTCGATAAGCCCCGGCGTGTTCACTATACTAACGCCGTTCCTGATGGCCAGGCCGCTGCGCGGTTGCACGAACCCGGCGTAACCTGGTGGTATGGACACCGCTATTCCGGTTGGAACGATGGCCCGGCCACCCGGCTCGAGCACCATGTCCGCACGGCTTGTGAGGTCACAACCGGCATCACCGCCGTGAGCGTACTCCGGCACGCCCACATCCGGATCGACCTTGATGAAAGCTACCTTGAGAGACAGTAGAAGGCTTCCTTTCAGCCGGCGTGATTGGCGATCTCGGTGGGCCTTGGGACATGACAGCGCCAGGACTGCATGACCGCTCCGTCATCGTCCACCAGCACCATCGATGGCGTACACAGCACACTGTGGAACGCCGCCTCTGCCAGGCCATCAGCCTTGTCCATGTTGAACATCTTGCTGAACGTGAACTGTCTCGCCACCTCCTTCGCCGCCGGGCAGTTAGGACAATCTTCCTTCACGAACACCTTGAGTACCATCCAGCTTCCCCCCTATAAGTGACGTACGCTTCCGCTCATTGAGCTCACCCAATTTTCCCTTGTTCCATGTCGATATCTTGGAGTAATACCCGACAATGCGGGTTACGCCGTAGGTGTCCTTAGACCCGCAAAGGGGACACTCCTCGGACAGGCCCCGGCTGGTTCTGCTGCACGCGTTACACACGGTGAACTCGGGGCTGAAAGCTATCTGTGCCGCGTTTGTTTCCTCGAACGTTTTCACCACGAACTTCCGTATCGACGCCGGCGGTGGCTCGTGCTCACCAAGCCAGATATGGATAATCGCGCCGGCCTTGATGAGCGGGTGGAAAAGGCTCTGTTTCTTGACCCTGTCGATGTAATCGATGGGCGCGTCGTAAGCCATGTGCACGCTGTTAGTGTAGTAGTAGTTGTCAATCTCGATGTCCCCCTTGACCACCTCCCGGGCCTGGCTGGGGAAGTACTTCATATCCAGCTTCGCCAGCCGGTATCCGCTTGACTCCGCGGGGGACTCCTCCAGCACCATGCTGATTCCGTACTTCTCCGAAAGCCGCTCGCAGACCAGGCTCATGTGGGCCACCACCTTGAGCCCGAACCTCAGGGAATCACTGGACTGGTGCAACTGCTCGCCGGTGTGGTGCTGAACCATCTCGTTCAGTCCCAGGAGGCCGACCAGGTATGTCAGCCGGTTAAGCCGCAGGTACGTCTCTCCATCGTGCTCCATGGTGAGAAGCGAAACAGGCCCGTCGCGCCCAAGCTCCATCAGACTGAGGATGAACTTCTTCTTCTGCAGATGCGCCCTCGCCACCATCTCCATGGTCTTCTCGATCTCGCTGAACAGCATCTCCTCGCTGCCGTGCGCGCGGTAAGCTATGCGGGGCAGGTTCAGGGTGATGTTTTGCATGGCGGTGAATCGCATCTTCTCGGGGGTGAGCGCCTCCTGGAGGTCCACCTCGTCAAGCCTGAGCTTCAGCCGGCAGCACTGTGATACCGTGATCTCGTCTCCCCGGTCATATACAAAGTAGGTGATTCCCTGCTTACTGGCTACCTCACAGGCCAGGTCCAGGAACTCCTCCCAGCCCTCGGTCTTGAAGAAGTCGTCGTTTATGTGGAGGAGCGGCTTGGGGAACACAAACGTCTTCCCCATGGCGTCCCCCTCCATATAGATCTCGAAAAGGGCCTTCAGGAACGACTGTGCTTCCTTCTCGTATTCACTGTAGGGCTTGCCCGTCGGCTCCCCGCCGGGGCCTATCGCCGGCGCGTCCTTGAGGTGCCTGGGTACGTTCCAGTAGAGGTTGAAATCAGTGAACACGACCTGGCTGTTATGCGCGAAAATGCCCTCTGCGGTCAGGAAGTTCTCGGTTTTTTCAACGCCTATATCGTATACGAATTCATCGTTTTCAATAGGTTCAATCCCTGTGACAGTAGCTGGCAGCAGGTTGGTCGCCCTCTCCAGCGAATCCCTCAGCGCGGCCATCTCCTGGTTCTGGTGCAGCGCCAACCCCAGCCCGTGCTTGAGCATATTCAAGTTACTGTCAAGCTGGCGTGAATCGAAGAACGATTGTGAGTGGTTAATCCCCGATCCGGGATTGATAGCCCGGGGGATCGAGAGGGCATCCATGACCTCTTTCATCTCCACTTGCTCATGGCAAGTACCCTTCAGCACTTCGTCGGTCCTTATGTGGGTGCTGTGAACGGGGACCTCGCCCCGTTCCAACTGCCGTAGTAGCCCGTATGAAGTCGAGTAGCACAGCTCCTTGTTGCCGAGGACGTACTCCTTGCAGACACCAACTAAATCCTCGTCATGAAGGTTCTTGAGCAACTCCATGTCGACTGTGGATAGTCGCCTGGAAACCTCGGCGCTCAGTTCCTTTATCGTTTGCGGAGATACCTTGTTCAGCGCCTTGACCGATATCCTATCGCCGAAAACGGACTTAACCTGCTCTCTTATGTGATGATATGAATAGCCTTTCTGGTCGTAGCGCTTCCCCGGTTTTCTGATAGCCGCTAGCCTCTTACCTTCCTTTTCCCGGTGCACGAACCTCACCTTGTCCATGGCCGTCTTTCCGATAGTTATGACGTGTCGCGTCTTGGTCTCCGCTACCGCGACCCCCTTGATCTCGAGGTCGTTCTCGATCTCTTCCTTCCTCATGCTGGGCATGCATCCCAGCTGGCTGAACATCAGCCAGACGTGAGACGCCAGCGTTTCCGAAACCGTCGAGCATCCAATCCTGTTGCCGGAGACCCATCCATCACCGGACAGGTAAGCGGAAAGGAACTCGACCGCCCTCCCGCCATCACCCAGTAGTATCTCCGCGGGGACTCGCTTGTTCTCGGCGCGTTTTCCGCAAAGAGCCTCAAACAGCGCTACATGCGTCTTCCCCCCGAAGAAGCAGCTTCCGTCCCGGTGGTGGCAGGGAACTCCGAACACCGCCCGAACGCAATCCTCGACGTCCCGGGCCGTTTGCTCGTGGAATATCGCCAGCTGAACCTGGGACCCAAGGCTACCTTCAGCCACGTAGTAACCAATGAGGCGGGTTAACTCGGGTGTGATCTTCAATAAACGGTCAACGCCAAGCTTGCTCCTGGCCTTCTCGACCACAAAAACCAGCCCGTCCTCAAGAGCGACCTCCCGCCGGTCCAGTAGCGCGAGTACGTCTATCTCCTCCCGGCCAAGGTCGATGCCTATGTTGTTGGGCACCAGGACCACGTCGGGATTCTCCTTTGGTTGCGCTTTCACTATCCGTCCATCCTCGTCAAACTTGAAAAGGGAGTGGTTGTCGGTCACCTTGACGTTCTGCCCCTGCGAGGTCTTCAGGTTGACTATCCGGTGGTTATTCTCATGGCGAATAGCGGCGTAAATCCTCGACAGGCATGTTTGCCCCGTATCGTGGTCGAAACTGAACGCGTAGTACCGGTCATCCTCAACCGGAGCGGTGGCTTCCCCCTCCCGCTGGATGAAGGAATCGGCGAACTCCCCGATCTCAACCAGCTTTACTTGGTTTTCCTGCTTGTCGTAGATGAATACTCTCTCGTCCCTCCGAAGCGAGCCCCTGGCGCCGGCGAGCTGGTTGAATTCGAAGATGAGCATCTCCGCCAGTTGCCGGATCCTCTTATAGGGCAGCCCCACCAGGAATGGGGCGAAGAACACGTTAACCGCCTCCCAACCGATTGCTCCCGCGTAATATGATTGCAGTGTGGAGGCCATCTTGACCATGTGGCCAATCAGCACATCCGGGTGGCGTGCCGGGCTTGATGTGCTGGTGATGTTGGGCAGGCGCAACCCGAACTTCTTGACGTACTCCAGGCTGTGCCCTCCGCAATATGGCCGGACACAGAACCCCAGGTCATGCAGGTGTATGTCGCCCTCATAGTGGGCACGGGCTATATCATCGGAGAATATCCGCTGAAGCGCGTACTGCTTGAGTACCGTCTCGGCTATTGTCAGGTTTATCGACTCGGGATTATGGGTGGTGTTGCTGTTCTCCTTGTTGGGCTGGCTGATGATGTTTTCCACGTCGAACATCGGGAGGCCGAGCTTGGTGTGTTTCTCCAGCATGTGAGAGAGCCCGCGTTCCATCAGTTGCAGGTCCACCAGTTCGCGTATCAGGCTGGTGGTGATCCTGGTCTGGCCTGTGGCCACCATGGTCTTCTCAACCTCGTCGGCGATCTCCCTGGCCAGGTCCGGAGCCGCCTGCGCTTCGCGAATTATCGAGTCCACTATTCTCTGCTTGTCCCAGAGGTTTATCTCCTCCGGTGAAACGGTGCTTACCTGCATGGCTATATCGGTTGCGTCACCCGCGGACGTGTACGATAAGTCACCCTGTCCACTCGTCAATACCTGTATTCGAGGCGTCACTGCTACTCCTTTTCCCCATCCTTCTCTTACAGGGGGCTATCCGCTTCCTCGGGCATGAGTTCGCCCAGTTCCTTTTGAAACTCGCTCACGTCTCCAAATCTCTTATAGACCGACGCGAACCTCAAGTAAGCTATCTCGTCCAACTCACGTAGCTTCTCCATCACCATGTCGCCCAGCACCGACGCCGAGACATCCTTGCCGTGCTCCTTCATGACCTGCTCTTCGATCCTGGCAATGCCTCTCTCGATTTCGTCGGTGTCGACACCACGCTTGCTGCACGCCTTCCTGAACCCCAGCTCCAACTTCTCCCTGCTATACGCTTCTCTAACTCCATCCCTCTTGACAACCATCAGGCCCACCGTCTCTCGCCTCTCGAACGTCGTGAACCGGGAGTCGCACTCCTCGCACCGCCTCCTCCTTCTGATAACGCCCCCATCCTCGACTGCTCTCGAATCAATCACTTTTGTCTTCTGGTTATCGCAGTACGGGCATTTCACAAGCCACTCTCCTGACCTATCGCTTTAATGTTCACGGCCATTTTCAACTCAAATCGCTCAAATCCGCTTCCATGAACCAAGTCAACATCTTGTGATGCAAGCAATTTTTACGCACAATATAAGGTGTGTCAAGACGAAAATAGAAAGTATTTTTCTCTGCCGGAGCACTCCAGGGTTTCGGCAAATAATGAAGCTGTATTTAAGGTTCACACCGTACTTCAGGGTACTCCAAAGTTGCCCGGACACCCTTTCAGCCCCCCCCCTTGACCCGGCTGATTGGGTCACAGTCAACGGCTCTGACTAAAAGGATTTCCGGCCAGGGGTCACGTAAAGGGCTAAAGCCTTGATTCACATATGAGGTAACAAGCGGACGGTTTTTTCTCATTCAGCGTCAATTGTAAAGCAGGTGTCTAGAGAAATATTTTTTCTTAGCCTGAACCCGAGGTTGAACCATAAAAGCAGGTTACTGGTTATTATTGGTACTGTTTGCCAGGTAACCGTCGTACTTATGTATTTTCTCCAGGGGTAAACTTACGGTCATCAACACAGTGCCCCCCTCTATCTCCTTTTGCAGAACGGAGCCGTCCCGGTACAGCGAGGAGATTACGTCTCCGCGTGCGGCGGGAACGGTTACGGTCAGGGTGCGGTACTCCGGAAGTCGCCCGGAGACACTCTCCAGGAGTTCTTTTACGCCCTCCCCCGTAAGGGTGGAGATGAGCACGCCTTCGGAAAACGCCCGCTCGAGGTACGCCCTGTGCGCTGGCTCTACCAGGTCGATCTTATTGAACGCGACTACTGTTGGGATATGTGACGCGTCCAGGTCCGCCAGCACCTCGCCTACAACGTTCATGCACTCGGCCAGTGTCTCCTCCCTGGTTGAGTCGACCACGTGCAGTAGAACGTCCGCCTCTCGGACCACCTCCAGGGTAGAGTGGAACGCGGCCACCAGTTCGTGGGGCAGTTCCCTTATGAAACCCACGGTGTCAGAGACCACCACCCGGTGGCCATCGGGGAGTTTCAGCCTCCTGGTTGTCGAATCCAGGGTGCTGAAAAGCTGGTCAGCCACCGGAATCGATGCCCCGGTAAGATGGTTTAAGAGCGATGACTTGCCGCTGTTGGTGTACCCAACAAGACAGATCGAGGGCAGCCCCGCCCTGCCGCGCTGCTTTCGCTGCGTCACCCGCACCGATTCCATCTGGGCGAGATCCCGGTTCAGCTTGCGCATTCGCCTGTGTATCGCCCGCCGGTCCGACTCCAGCTTGGTTTCACCCGGACCCCTCGTCCCTATCCCACCCCCAAGCCGCGATAGTTCCAGCCCTTTTCCTCTCAAGCGGGGGAGCAGATACGATAGCTGGGCCAACTCGACCTGGGCCCTTCCCTCGCTGGTGTGCGCGTGCTGGGCGAAGATGTCCAGGATCAGGGCGGTACGGCCCACGACTTTCGTGCCCAGCGCCGACCGCAGGCGATCCTCCTGGGCCTCGTTGAGCTCGTTGTTGAATATAACCAGGGTAGCCCCAGCCGCCGACACTGATTCCCTTACCTGCTCAACCTTGCCCTTGCCCAGTACGGTAGCGGGGTTGAAGCTGCTTCTCTTCTGTACCAGGTTGCCAAGGACATCAGCTCCCGCGGTTTTCGCCAGGGCGTCAAGCTCAGCCAGGGAATCGGACAGCTCCAGGTCGGATACCGAGGGAAGCTGGACCGCGACGAGGAATGCCTTCTCCCGCCCCCCACCGGGCTGTTCACCCGAAGTCAATTGACCTCCCCCAGCCGCGACAACGCCTCCTCGATCCTGTCGTTGGAGACCGTAAGCGATATCCTTACGAATCCTTCTCCGGAAGGTCCATAGGCGTTGCCCGGCGTGAAGAAGACACCGGCGCGTTCCAGTACGTGGGTGGAAAAGCCGACCGAATCGAAACCGTCGGGGACGGGCATCCAGATGTAGATGCTCCCCTTCGGTGGGGTAACGTCCCACCCGAGCCCCCTGAACCCCCGCACCAGCATCTCCCTTCGAGACCGGTATATCTCCCTCATTTCGCTCACAGTTTCCTGCATCCGGTCCAGCGCGGTGATTCCGGCAAGCTGAATGGGGTTGAATATCCCCGAGTCTATGTTGGTTTTCACCGTGCCAAGGGCCTCTATGACCCCCGCGTTCCCGCAGACAAACCCGATCCGAAATCCGGTCATATTGAACGTCTTGGAGAGTGAGTGGAACTCCACCGCGAGGTCTGACGCTCCCTCGAGTTGAAGGACGCTCGGCGCGACGAACCCGTCGTAGGTGATCTCCGAGTAGGCGTTGTCGTGGGCGAGTACCAGGTCGTGTTCCCTGGCGAACTCGATCGCCCTGGTGAAGAAACCTTCATCCGCCACCGCGCCCGTGGGGTTGTTCGGGTAATTCAACCACAGCAGTTTTGAAGAGGACAGCACCTCGGTGGGTACCGCCTCGAGGTCGGGCAGGAACCCGTTCCCGGCGGCAAGCGGCAGGAAGTGAGGCGTTGCCCCCGCCAGCAACGTTCCCATGCGGTACACGGGGTACGAAGGCTCAGGGACCAGTGCGTAATCCCCCGGGTCCAGGACCGCTATCGCCACATGCGCGACCCCCTCCTTGGATCCGATGAGCGGAAGTATCTCCGTCTCCGGGTCAAGGGCGACACCGAATCGCCTCTCAAACCACCCGGCGGCCGCTTCTCTGAACTCCCTGAGCCCGAAATACGATGGGTACCGGTGGTGCTCCGGCTTACGGCTCATGTCACATAGCGTATCCACCACCGGTCCGGGCGTGGCAATATCGGGGTCACCCACCCCGAAACTGATCACGTCCACTCCCTCCGCCTGCTTCGCCGCGATCTTCCTGTCGATCTCAGCGAACAGGTACGGTGGTATACTGTCAAGCCTCTTTGAAAACCTCATCTTAGTCATAACCCCGTCTCTCCGTTAAAGACCCGTCTTGCCGTTCCCGTCAACAACACCCCTTCCTCATCCCACCTGACCTCCAGGTCTCCCCCCGGCACCGTTACCCTGGCTCTGTTGCCCACCAGCCCTTTCAGGTTGGCCGCCACCATCGATGCGCAAACTCCCGTTCCACAGGACAGCGTCTCTCCTACCCCCCGCTCCCACACCCGGACAAACAGACGGTCTTTCCCGACCACCTCCACGAACTCAACGTTTGTCTTCTCCGGAAACATGCTGAGGGTTTCCACCGCCGGTCCTACCGTAGTCACCGGATAACCGTTGACACCGTCTACGAAAAGGACGCAGTGGGGGTTTCCCATGGACATGCATGTGCCGCTGGAAACCTCGACGTCCCCGATGGGGATATCCACCCCTATCGCCTCCTCGTCGGGGGGGCCCTGCATGGGAACGTCCGACCTCTTGACGTTTGGTTTCCCCATCTCCACCGTGATAAGGTCGCCACCGCCGGCCAGGCTCACTGTCCTTGTCCCGGCAAGCGTCTCGATTTCCGCGCTGTCCCCCTCGAGGACGCCCCGCTCCAGCGCGAACAGGAACAAGGCCCGTATGCCGTTACCGCACATCTCCGACTCGGAGCCGTCCGCGTTGAAGATGCGCATCCTCACGTCGCCTGAGTCCGAGGGAAGCATGACCACGACACCATCGGCGCCCACGCCTCTTCGACGGTGGCACAGGCGGCACACCGCGTCGGCAGTGAGCTCGGGGCCCCGACGCATTCCGTCTATCAGTATGAAGTCGTTCCCGGTAGCATCGTACTTGGTGAACTGCATCGCTCTCAATTCTCCAGTTTCCCGGCGATATATTCAAGTGCCAGCGCCGCGGCCCGCGCAAGCCCCTGCTCGATCTCTTCCCCGGTGCCGCCTGGATGGCATTCCACGGTGAACCATCTTATGCGGGGATCCTTCCTGAACCAGGTCACCTGCCTCCTGGCGAACCGCCTGGTGCGTTTCTTCATCTCGCCCGTCGCTTCCTCCAGGGTACAGCCACCCTCGATGAACCGGAGCATCTGTCGATACCCCAGGGCCTCACCGGCGGTGCTTCCCGCCTTCAAGCCTCCCCGCCGGAGCCGTCTGACCTCGCCTACCAGGCCCATGGTAATCATCCGGTCGACCCGCCGGTCTATAAGCCGGTACAGTAAGGAGCGTTCCATCTCCAGCCCGACCGCGATAAGGTCATACGGTGAGGTGAACTCAACCCAGGAGTCCTGCCGCTCGGAGATGAGGCGCCCGCCGCCTCTCGCCACCTCGATGGCCCGGATTACCCTCTTCCGGTTGGAAGCGTCTATCTCCCGCGCCGCCTCCGGGTCCAGACGAACCAATGTGGCGTGAAGCTCACGGTTGGAAGTATCGCCCGTGGTCGCTCCCCCCATCCCTACCTTCCCCCTCACTCCAGTGAAATCCAGGTCGTCCACCACCGCCCGGTAGTACAACCCCGACCCACCCACCAGCATGGGACGCCTCCCCCTGGCCACCACGTCGCGCACCGCGTTGTCCGCCATCTCCTTGAACTGGGCCACCGAGAAGTCGCGGCCGGGGTCTGCCACGTCGACCAGGTGATAGACAACCTCTTCCCTCTCGGCCTCGACCGGCTTGGAGGTGCCTATGTCCATACCACGGTAGACCTGCATGGAGTCCACCGATATTATCTCCGCATCCAGTTCCGGGGCAATACTCATGGCAACCACGCTCTTGCCGACCGCGGTGGGCCCAACGATCGCTATCAGCGTTATCGGGGATTCGATATTCCGGGGATTAGAGCCTGTGGCCACCACTTCAACTTCTACTTGTACCGCGAAATCTTGAACCTCTGCAGGAGCACCGGCTCATCCGAGTGGATACCGGCCTTTATCATCGCTATTCGCACCTGTTCCTCAGGGGTATCGATACCCTCGAGGTCAGGTAAGAGCAGTCCCGATCTGTCACCGGAACGCACTATCACCCCGTAGACGCTCGTGTCCAACTCGTCGATACCGGCGATATCCTCAGGCTCCTCCAGCACGTCAACCGAGTACTCCAGGTCGCCCAACTCATCCGCCGTGACCGCATCAAACCTGGGGTCGAAGGTAACGCTGCTCACCGCGTTTCCCCTTATCTCCTCGGCGACGTTTTCCTTCACCGGCTGAACCGTCCCCATGCAGCCCCTTAGTTTGCCCCGCTTTTTCAGGGTAACGAAAACACCAGCCTTCCCCCCCCGAAGTTCAGCCGCCGCTTCGCTTGCCGGTGGGACGGTTCCTTTCCGCACGTACGACTCCACCACCAGGCGTGCAAACTCCACCTGGGGGCTCTCCTGCTCCTTCCCGCTCATCGTCACTCCTTGATCCTATCGGTAACTAGTACCCTGGTCCATAAATACGCTTGCATTCGAACGCCGCTGCATCCACTCCGGCTGCGTTACGCTCCCTCGAAGTACTCAAGGAGTACAACTCGGTCACGCGCCTTGCCGGAGCGGCGCTTCGACGCTCTCGGTGCTTAACCGTATCTATGGAACGGGGCACTTAGGGTCAGGCTCCCGTGGCAGTACCCGTGCTACCATGTAACCCACCCCGAAAGGCCCCTCGTAGGAAAGCACCTCGCTGTCGAACCGGTAACCGTCCACGGTCCCCGCCACTGTTGCCACCGACCAGAGGCAATCCTCACCGGCCGCTTCTATCAACCCCGGGTCAATCTCGAACAACCGGTCGAACTCACCGGTGCCGGTTATATCCACGATTGCCGCGTCGAACTCCTTGCCCCTGGGATTGTACCCTGACGGGGCTCCCCTGGTCAGCCGGTGAGATAGGTCCCCCGACGCTATGAAGACCGCGCTCCTCGCCACCTTCTCAAGCCCCTCGCGAATCGCGATTCCCAGGTAGTAGTGATCGCGGTACGGAAGGTACGGTGACACACGGATCGATACCAGCCTGCAGCTCTCGGGAGCCAGCAGGCGGAGAGGCACCAACACCCCCCAGTCCTGCTCACCGGTGCTCTCGTCGGCCACCAGGGAAATCCCCCTGGGTCCCGCGGCCTGGGCGATCGCCTCCACCAACTCATCATCCACCGTGAGTTTGACTGACACCTGGGGAGCCCCGAATCGTGAAAGAGAGCCTTCTGACTCCTCGCCAGTCTTGACATCGAACCCTTCAGTCTGCCGCAGGCTGAGGTGGGGGGGTGACACGATAACGACCGTCTCGGGCCCAACTTCCCTTATCCGGGTCGCCAGCGCATCCATCGCCCTGACGGTGCTATCTACCTTCCCCAACTCCCGCCCACCGACCTCTGGAACCAGTATCGGGGCGTGTGGGACCACACAACACAGCTTCAGGTATCCCATAAAGCCCACCCCTTCCTGCCCCGAACTCCCTCACTGGCCCTGAACTATCTCCATCGCCGATGTTCGGGCCTCCTTGAAGGCGTTTTCGCTGCGGGCTTCCACGTAGACCCGGATCATGGGCTCGGTTCCGGAGGCGCGTATCAGCACCCACCTATCGTCCTCGGTCAACATCTTCACCCCATCGCGCATATCAACCCTGATTACGTCCTCATTACCCAACTTTCTCGGCGGGCTCTCGTGTAACGACTCCATGAGCTCTTCCTTGTCATCGTCGGGCATCATGATATCTATTCGCTCGTCGAAGCAAAGCCCGAACTCCCGGTAGATGTTCCCCAGCAAGGCGGAGAAGGGCTTCCTGAAGCGCGCCGCTATCTCAACCAGTATCAGCCCGGCGAGCAGTCCGTCCTTCTCCGGTATGTGCCCGGCCACGCTCATCCCGCCGCTCTCCTCGCCACCCATGATTATCATCTTTTCCCTCATGAGCTCACCGATGTACTTGAACCCTACCGGGGTCTCAAGCACCCTGCAGCCGTTGTGCTCCGCTATGGTGTCAAGCATATGTGTGGTTGCCACCGAGCGGGCCACCGCGCCCCCTGTTGACTTGTAGGTCAGGAGATACCACAGGATGAGTGTGAGCGCCTTGTTGGGGGTAAGGTAAATGCCGTTGGAGTCGATGACCCCGAAGCGGTCGGCGTCTCCATCGAGGGCGATGCCCACGTCCGCCTTGTTTTCCAGCACCGCGGCCTTGGCGTCTCTGAGGTTCGCCTCTATCGGTTCCGGCATGAAGCCTCCAAACTCCGGGTCGCGATGGCAATGAAGCGGAACGGCGTAGCACTCCATGTGATGCAGCAGCCGCATGAAGACGTTCTGCCCCGCCCCGTACATCGGGTCGAAAAGCACCTTGACCTTGGACCGCTCGATCACCGAACGCTCCACCAGGGTCAGCAGGTGCTTTATGTAGTCGTTGCTGACGTCCAGCTTCTTCAGCGGGCCTATGGTTCGTTCCGGGGGTGGCTCCCCCCCCCCGGCCGCTACGAGGTTCCCTATCTCCCACTCGATGTCGTCGGTGATGTTAACCGTAGCCGGTCCCGCGTACCACGGTATGAACTTTATCCCGTTGTACTCCGGTGGGTTATGGCTGGCGGTCAACATGATGGCCCCTGCCGCCCCGACCGACTTGACCGCGTAAGCCGCCAGTGGGGTCGGGCAGAAAGTTTCCATCCTCAGTGCCGCTATACCGTTCTTGACAAGTACATCGGAAACGACATCGGCGTACTCCTCGGCGTTTTCCCTGGTGTCATAGGCTACGATACACCCCTTCTGGGCCAGCTCCTTCTCGTAGAGGTAGTTGCTTATCGCCTGGGTGACGGTGGCCACATTCTTCTGGTTGAAGTCGGTGTCAACCGTCGATCGCCAACCGTCGGTGCCAAATGTTATCTCAAGCACTTACATCACTCCTCCGTGTGCCTCTAACTGCTTGATGATAACTATAACATTACAGCCATTGAATAATCTCGGTTCACGCCTGCCGCGCTCCGTTTTCCGTGCTCCTGTAGTACGTCGAGGGAGCGGAACGCAGCCGGAGTGCCGAGGTACCGGGTACCATCTTGCGTTTTGTGCGGCGGCGTTCGAATGCCAGCGTATTTATGGAGCGGGGCAGCAAGCGAACCGTCCTGTCAAAGGGTGAACCTGGTGACCTCGGCCTCGCCCCGATCCAGTAGGGACTCGCAGTCGCGTTCGTCGGCGCCTTCTACGTAAAGGTGGAACATCGGCTCCTCTTCATCGGGGAGTATCAACAACCAGCGGTTCTGGTCGAAGTGGATCTTAACTCCATCCGTGGTGTCCACCCCTTCCCCCTGGTGCTCCTCGAGAAGGTGTCGCATGACCGTTCCCTTGTTCTCCCACGAGGTAAAGACCTCGCGTCGCCTGGTGTGAAAGGAAGGAGTGCCCGCCTGCAGTCCCGACAGTGAATCGCCGGTCTCGGCGAGCATCTGCAGCAGTCTGGCGAAGGTCATCATCGCGTCGTAAGTCGGTATGAAGTCGGGGAATATGTAGCCTCCGTCACCGCCTCCCGCGAAGACAACCCCCTCCCTCCATGCGGCCCCCATAAGACTGGGCCTGTCCATCCGTGTTCCAAGGACCTCGAAACCCCTCTTGCCCGCTATCTCATTTATGACCGAAGGCTGGTTGACCGGGACCGCTAGAGTGCCCTCCGGCATACACCTTGTCACCAGGTCCACCATCAACACCAGCAGGTCACTGCCGGCGATCACCCCCCCGTCCGCGTCAACCACCGCGAGGCGTTCCGCGCCGTTGTCGAACAGCAACCCCATGTCGGCCCGAAAGCTAAGCACAACCTCTCCCAGGCGCTCCAGTGACTCTTCCCTGGGCGGCCTGGTGGTCATCATACGGCTCTCGTCGGTGAAGGCGTTGAGACTGAGCACCTCACAGCCGAGATTGCCCAGCAGTCCGGGGAGTATGAGAGAGGCCGCCCCGTACCGGTAGTCGAAGACCACCTTGAACTCACACTCCCTGATGGCCTTCAGGTCAAGCTTCTCGGTGAGCCCGAGTATATACGCTTCCCTGGCCCGGGCCGGGTAGAATATCTCCCCAAGCTCGTTGGAGAAAGCCCGGCGGAAGTCGCCGCGGTTGAAAATCGTCTCGATCTTCCTGCGGGCACCCTGGCCCAGGTCCCGCGCCTCCTCGTCGTAGAAGTTTATCTCTATCAACTGGGAGTCGCGGTCTCCGGTACGGATATCAACCCCGCCCTGGTTATTGTAGCTGTCCACGGTGAACTTGTTGACCGGGATTGCGTTGACCTCCAGGTCCCGTATGTGGACACCGGAGGCGTTAAGGCCGGCCATGAACGCTCTCTTTATTATGCGGGCGGACCTGGTCCCATCACGGCTGGTCACCACCTGGGAGTTGATCGGCAGAGCGGAACCGTAGGCCATGCCCAGCCGCACCGCCTTCTCAGGGGTGATGTCCACGTTGATAAGCCCGGAAACCCCCCTTTTGCCGAACAGCGACCTTACACCGCGTGACTCCCATACGATGTTGCTGTTGACGGTCGCCCCGGAATCCACGGTCTTGAACGGGAAGATGAGCACCTCCGGGCCTATCATCACGTTATCCCCAATGAGGCAGTCATCACCGACTACCGCCCCCTCGTCGATGTTCACCCCGGACTTGATATCGCCGTTTCTCCCGATAACCGCTCCCCTTATGTGGCAGGATGGTCCCACGTAGGTGTTCTCCAGTATTACCGAGCGATGCAGGAAGTTGTCCTTCTTTACCACCACGTTGTTGCCCAGCACGGTATATTCCCGGACCTTCGTCATCGACTCGACCTTGACGTGGTTTCCAATCAGCGCCGGCCCGGTTATGATTGCCTTCTCGTCTATCTCGACTCCGTCACCGATCCAGACGTCGTTCTCCAGCCGGTGTCCCGGAATGTCCACCTTCACCTTTCCGTCGAGGATGTCCTTGTGAGCCGAGACGTACTGCTCCAGGTTGCCTATGTCGCACCAGTACCCTTCGGCTATGTAGCCGAACATTGGAAACTCCTCCGACAGCAGCAACGGAAAAAGCTCCCTGGAGAAATCGAACGGCCTGTCATCGGGGATGTACTCCAGCATCTCCGGCTCTATGATGTATATACCGGTGTTGATGGTGTCCGAAAAGACCTCTCCCCACCCCGGCTTCTCCAGGAACCGGACCACTCTCCCGTCCTCGTCCGTTATGACTATCCCGAACTCCAGCGGGTTGGGGACCTTCTTGAGCACGATGGTCACCACCGCTCCCCGATCCCGGTGGAACTCCGCGGCGGCGGTGAGGTCGATGTCGGTTAGAGCGTCGCCGCTCACCACCAGGGTTCTCCTGTCCAGGAATTCGTGAGCGTTCTTCACGCTACCGGCAGTGCCCAGCGGAGTTTCCTCGGCGACATAGCTCATGTCCACCCCCCACCCGGAGCCGTCCCCGAAGTAGCTGGTGATCAACGTGGGGAGGAACTGCAGCGTTACCACGATCTCGTGGAAGCCGTTCTCTCTCAAGAGCTCGATGATGTGCTCCATCATCGGCTTGTTCGCCACAGGCACCATCGGCTTCGGCTGGTTGCTGGTGAGCGGCCTGAGACGGGTCCCCTGCCCGCCCGCCATCACCACCGTTTTCATATCTCCCGCTATGCTGTCACTCACCTGTAATTCCCTCGGCCACAGGGCCGTTTTCCTCCTTCATCTCCCTGGCCAGCTCCAGGGCCCTGGATATGTATATGCCCCCCGAGATGAGCGACCAGATTATCCCCACCGCGAAAAGCCAGAGTCCGGCCGTCTGCCAGTTGACCCAGGTAGTGAATGGGTACCCCTCGAAGCTGAAGTAGCTCCCGGCGTGGGGCGCCGGGGAAAGCGTCAGAAGCCCAAGTGCCAGGAACAGAATCGCGGTCGCTACCTTCCCGGTCCAGTGCACCGCTATCTTTGTGGGGTCTATCTTCCCTATTATCGGGTAGCCCGCGGCCATCACCAGGTCACGCCCCAGCACCAGCACCAGGAACGGCAGTGGCAGTATGCGCATGGCGTAGAGGGTTATGAGTGTCGCCCCGATGAACAGCCGGTCCGCCAGCGGGTCCGCGGTCTTACCGAACTCGGTGACCGAGTCAGTGCTACGGGCCACAAACCCGTCGGCCCAATCGGTCAGTGCGCCGAAAAAGAAGAGCCCGAAAGCCACGTACTTCAAGCTCTCGTTTGAGTTGGAAAGGACCATGAACACCACGAATCCCGGCGTTACCGCTACTCTCAGCATGGTTATGAAGTTCGCCAACTTGACCTCCTGGTTTCTCGGTTGAAACGTTATTCTACCATTAGCCGCCGAATGGTACCGTCATAGTATGCCGCCACCGTTGATACGTGGTGGTCCCGGGCCACTCCTGCGCTGGGACAGGTTGCCGACTATGACCCAGGTGCATCCCGGGCACTTATTGCTTATGGTAAGTAACGCCCCGCACTCGGGGCAATATCTCCTCTTCAAATCATGGCCGCTCAACCGGAAACGGCTGCCGCTCGTTTTCGACCTTACTACATACTTTCGACCTGGCGCTCTTGGATCAGGGTCCAAGTCCTCTATCTTAACTTCCTCTTCCTTGCTGAATATAATCTCCCCATCAAGAAGGTAATCTTTCTGTATAAAGCATATCTCCCCTACCGTTAATCCGTAACCCATTTTTCTCCTCCTTTCCCCTGTACATACTATCACTGCCACGGCGTTGATATGCCGGCCGAACGACGATAGACTCTTCAATTGTAATCATAAGGATTTACCGATTGCCTGTTGGAAAACCGCTATGAATACTGTTGCACAGATGCTTTACGACCCTAACACGGGGCTGCTGGTGTACGTTATCATCCTGGCCTCTATCGGATTCGTCGGCACCGTTGTATGGCTCGTTTACAAGTGGAAAAAGGTGAGTAGTGATCGGGAACGAACCTGGCGCCTGCTGGAGTCCTTTACCGAGAAACCGCCGGGGAATATAGACGGCACGGTGATAGTAAAGAAGGAGGTCCCCTGCCCGAACTGCGGCGGCGACGTCCAGTCAATTGACAGCATCTGCAGGCACTGCGGCTCCGACCTGGACCTGTTGCCCGCCGGCGATAAGGCGTCCGGTGTCATCAAGCGGGAGATTGTAATCAACGGGGTCGTTGTCTTCCACGAGCGCGAACTGGTTCAAGTCGAGTCCGTCAAGCCCGACCCCGACCGCCCGGAGTTCAAGTACGTGGTACGCTCCAATACGGTTGACAGGCGGTTTCGCCTCTCGGACGATGACATCATGACCTGAAGCAGGTGCCCCGTCTCACAAATACAATGGCATTCGAACGCCGCTGCATCCACACCGGCCGCGTTCCGCTCCCTCGACGTACTCCAAGAGTACGACTCGGTCGCGCGCCTTGCCGGCACGGCGCACCGACGCTCTCGGTGCGTCACCATATTTATGAGACGGGACAGTAGCAACGTTTCAAATCGTAGTAGAATACGGTTGTCGAAACCGGGTTACTGGGGGACACAGAAGATACCCTTGTTTCCGATTTACTGTAAATTTTCGGGATTGGAGATGCCTTGAGGAGTTCCTGCCGGTGGTTCACCATGGCAACTGCCGCCGCCATGGTCATCAGTTTCACCATGGCTGCCGGTTGTGGTAACGGTGATACCCCTTCCACACAAACGCACTCCCGGGAAGCCGGCTTCGGACGGTCGCTGAGCAAGGTTGCCGGGAAGGCCAACGAGTTGGTGATGGTGGCCGCGGGCGGGGATGTCAACTTCGGCGACGGCGTGACGCCGTACCTGACCTCCAACGGCGTGGATTATCCCTGGGCAAATGTCAGTGACCTGTTCTCATCCGCCAACATCGGCTTCGTAAACCTGGAGTGCTGTATATCAACCGGTGGAACTCCGGTTCCTGAAAAGGAGTACTGCTTCCGGGGTCCGCCGGACGCTGTCGGGGGGATGGCAAGGGCGGGGGTCGATATTGTATCTCTCGCCAACAACCACTCCAAGGATTACGGTACGGGGGCCCTCCTCGATACATTCACCTACCTCGAGGGAAGTGGCGTCAGGTGGTGCGGCGGGGGGAAGGACGCCGGGGAGGCATATGAATGTACCGGCTTGACCGTTCACGGCAAGACGGTCGGGTTCCTGGCGTTCAACTCCATCGTGCCCTCCGGCTGGCCGGCTACCGCCGACAGCCCCGGTTGCGCCACGACCTGGGACGAAGAGCGGGTAGCGGACAGCATCAAGAGCGCTAAGTCGGAATGCGATTACGTTGTGTCTTCCTTCCACTGGGGCATCGAGCTACAGACCTCCCCCACCGGGGAACAGCGCAACCTGGCCCACCTGGCCGTGGACTCCGGCGCTGACCTGGTGCTGGGGCACCACCCCCACGTGGTTCAGGGCTTTGAGCTCTACCGGGACAGACTTATCGCCTACAGCCTGGGCAACTTCATCTTCTCCCCGCCCCGTGAGATATCTTCGAAAACGGTCTTGCTGATTGCGACAATCGGCCCGGAAGGTCTCGTCCAGGCCAAGATAACCCCGGTGGTGATAAGGAACTGCCGCCCGGTGTTGATGGAAGGGTCGCAGGCCCGGTCGTGGCTCGACACGGTGTCGGGGTACTCGCAGAACCTGGGGACCGACATATCCATAAGAGGCGGGTCCGGTTTCATAGACAGGGCCCAGGCTCCCGACGAAGGAACTCGTGGCATACTCAAGATTCACGGTATCATGCGGCCGCGCCTACATGGTTTTAGAAGAAATGTTTCACGGTTACCGCGATTTTGACGGCATGAGCCAAACGCCGCCTGTTGTCAGTGGTGGACAGCTCCTGCAAAAGCAATCGACATATGCCCAACGATATCAACGCTATGCTGTCGCAGGTTCTGCAGCTACCTACTCTCCGGGAACGCCAATCGAGTCGTGGGCCGCCTGGCGGTAGACGCCCGGCGTGTTCCAGTATACCGAGCGCTCGGCGATTACCGGCTTATCAGAAGTGACCTTGGTAGACACAGACCAGGTATCAGGCACGGTGTCGGCAACGTTGAGCGAGGTACGGCTGTTCGCCTTCAAGGTTATCTCGGGTCCCGGTACGCTGCCATCATCGGTCATGTAGGTCAGAGATACCGTCGCGTCCTCGGTACCCGGGTTCTGCACCAGCACCCATGTCTCGAAGGCGCCCGACTCGTTACCTCCGGTGGAACCCTCGGCGAGGTACCAGATCGTGGCAGGCCCGTTCGCGCCAATCGAGTCGTGGGCCGCCTGGCGGGAAACACCCGGCGTGTTCCAGTATACCGAGCGCTCGGCGATTACCGGCTTATCAGAAGTGACCTTGGTGGACACAGACCAGGTATCAGGCACGGTGTCGGCAACGTTGAGCGAGGTACGGCTGTTCGCCTTCAGGATCAGATCGGGTCCCGGCACGTTGCCATCATCGGTCATGTAGGTCAGATATACCGTCGTGTCTTCTTCGCCCGGGTTCTGCACCAATACCCATGTCTCGAAGGCGCCCGACTCATTGTTTCCGGTGGAGCCCTCGGCAAGGTACCAGATCGTGGCAGGCCCGTTCGCGCCAATCGAGTCGTGGGCCGCCTGGCGGTAGACGCCCGGCGTGTTCCAGTATACCGAGCGCTCGGCGATCACCGGCTTGTCAGAATTGACTTCGGTAGACACAGACCAGGTATCAGGCACGGTGTCGGCAACGTTGAGCGAGGTACGGCTGTTCCCCTTCAAGGTTATCTCGGGTCCCGGTACGCTGCCATCATCGGTCATGTAGGTCAGAGATACCGTCGCGTCCTCGGTACCCGGGTTCTGTACCAGCACCCATGTCTCGAAGGCGCCCGACTCGTTAGCTCCGGTGGAGCCCTCGGCGAGGTACCATATCGTGGCAGGGCCGTTCGCGCCAATCGAGTCGTGGGCCGCCTGGCGGGAAACACCCGGCGTGTTCCAGTATACCGAGCGCTCGGCGATTACCGGCTTATCAGAAGTGACCTTGGTGGACACGGACCAGGTATCAGGCACGGTGTCGGCAACGTTGAGCGAGGTACGGCTGTTCGCCTTCAAGGTTATCTCGGGTCCCGGTACGCTTCCATCATCGGTCATGTAGGTCAGAGACACCGTCGCGTCCTCGGTGCCCGGGTTCTGCACCAGCACCCATGTCTCGAAGGCGCCCGACTCGTTACCTCCGGTGGAGCCCTCGGCGAGGTACCAGGTCTTGGAAGGTCCCGGCGGTGTCGGTCCGGGGCCTTTGGTAACGGTGAAGCTCAAAGAGTTGCTGACCCCGGAGAGGGTGGTCACGGTTACATCTCCAGTGGTTGCACCTTGGGGAACCGCGACAATCAGCTGATCATCAGACCAGAAAATGCAGTCGCCTCCACCAGCTTCCTGCCCGCCGAATGTGACGTTATCTTCGGGCATGCGCTCCGGGCCGAAATGCCTTCCCGTAATTGTAACCTCGGTTCCAATCGGCCCTGAGTCGGGTTCGATGCCAGTGATGACCGGCGGCGGTGTCAAAATCGCCAGGAAGAATCTCAAGATACCACTACCCACATCAGGAATCTGTGCCGAGCTGTGAAAAGTCGTTAACCAGACTTCTCCGTCGCCCTCGGGGAATGACATATAAAGAGGCATGTCGGTTATCGTGCCAAGGGAGTCGGCCTCCACTGTCCCGGTAATGTAAACCTCGACGTCGGGGGTGACGTCTGTGACGATAATAAACCCGTTCTTGTCGAACTCTATTTCCGGTTTGTTGCCTATGATTGAAGCCAATTTGTTGTCAAGTACCTTTGATTCCACGGATTGCTCGAGACCCTGGCCGGGATAGTCAGCCGGGAATGATATTTTCCCTGGAAAGGCCTCGGAAATAAGCTTGTAACCCGCGCAGCAGGAAGCGAAAAGGGTACCGCCGTCACGAACATAATCCTGAATCGTACTGATGTCCAGAGTATCAAATTGACTGTGCGTAGTGCAGTTAACGAACACCGTGTCGAATTTCGGGAGTAGACACTCGTTGCTCAGGTCCTCGTCAGCCGAGGTGCCGCCGGCATCGACCGCAATTCCCTCGGTAAGCACGCCGAGAGAATTGACGATGGAGCCAAGGTTATCAAAACCCGCCGGTGTGACCGCGTATCGATTGAGTTCATCCCAGGTCAATTGAGCGTCGATATTCACGGCAACATCGCCTCTCTCCAATTCAAGCCCTGTCGCCTCGTCAAAGCTTTCCGCTCCGTTGTACCACTGAGGAGCTTTCAGGCCGGTGGGTTTAAAAGAGACTTTGTAGTCTCCCCCTTCCAGCGGGCCCAGAGTATATAAGCCGAATCCGTCGGTAGCCTGCCCAATTACGGGCGTTCCTGTATTTGCATCTATTATTTCTACGACGCAGTTGGGAACAACGTCCCCACCGCACTGCATAGTTACCAGCCCCTGTATCGAGGCGCCGACCCAGAGCTCGGCGTCGATGTTACCCGTTTCGAAGCCGCGTACGACGTCAAACTCGTCAGCATGTTCCTGGTCTTCCTTCCCGTCGTACCACTGCTCGAGGTGTATGGAGTCATTGATAGAGAACTGAGCAAGGTATTCCCCGGTATCGAGCATCCCAACATAATACGTCCCGTCCGCTATTGTTAAGGTGGACCCGGCCACTACGTATTCGTCTTCCCCTGTTTTCTCGTAGATCGTGACGGTGCAGCCTTCTATAGGAAGGTGGAGGGGCTCCTCACCCGAGGTAACTGTGCCGGCGACGCTCCCGGTCAGTTCGAGGTCGGCGTCGATTCCCAACGCTGTTCCGCCTAACGCAACGTGCAGCCAGGTGGCATCCTTCCAGTCGGTAATCCGCGCACCAACGGGACTGTCCCACCACTCCGGCAGATGCAGCCCATCGGTTGGCTGGAAATTGACCTTGTAGTCTAGGTAGCCTCCCCCGGCAGGCGCCTCCAGCGTGTAGTCTCCAAGTGCATCGGTCACGTCAGTATCCAGAACGGGGGGTACCTGGTGGGCAAGCTCCCACTCGGCGGGATAGAGGAACACATCGCAAAACTCGATAGGAAGACCGGTGACCTGCGAGGTGACCGTGCCTTCTATCGTAGCGTCCTGAGCCCTGGCGGGAGTGGCAAATACTCCAAGGGACAACATGGCCAGGATCATACTGAGCACGGATATGACAACTACGCTTTTTCTCAGGTGCGGCCTTCTCATTCTCCCCAACCTCCCTGATCGTCTCCAAGGTACCGTGAGCCAGCGGTCTACTTCGCCTTCGCCGCCTCTCCCCTTGTGTTACGTCACCCTTCCCATCTCTAAACCAAACTTCCCCCCAGCAAGAATTGTGTTTTGCCGACTCACCCCGGAGAATAACCACGATACCTGAGATCAAACCACAACATGTTGTGGTTTCTTGGGGATTGAAGAATGATCAGCAG
>Ga0180015_1000013_pt1 | contig 55452 bp, 53 predicted proteins | sample KR13_S2_MetaG_FD_116508 | JGI IMG/M metagenome (GOLD analysis project Ga0180015, IMG submission 116508) | Groundwater microbial communities from the Olkiluoto Island deep subsurface site, Finland - KR13_S2_MetaG | ecosystem: Environmental > Aquatic > Deep subsurface > Groundwater | place...
ACATTCGACGCGGTGGTATTGGGTCACGGGGGGACAATCGGCGGGTGGTCTTACTTCACCGGCGCGGACGGGAGTTACACCATGCGCAGCCTGCGCCCGGGCGTTGACTGCAAGGTGTACTTCAGGCCATGGGAGAACGGAAGCCCGTGTGAGGGCAACCACCGTGCCGAGTGGTTTGACAACAAGCTGGACTGGGCGAGCGCGGACCCGGTGAACCCTCCCGCCACAGGTATCGACGCGGTGCTTTCGGCCATCTCATCCTGCAACCCCGAGTGGGGACCACCCGGGCAGACCCTCGACGTGGAGATAGTAGGGTGCGATACGCACTTCACGGAAGGGGTGTCAGAGGCCAGCTTCTCCGGAACCGGGATAAATGTTAACTCGACAACGGTTACCGACTCCACGCATGCGACGGCCAACATCACCGTACTTCCCGGCGCGCCTGTGGGACCAAGGGACGTCAACGTCTCCACCGGCAACGAGGTTCCCGAGGGTCTAGATGGAGGCTTCACCGTGAACACAGCGCCACCCACCCCCGGTATAACCTCCATCTCTCCCACCTCAGGTCAGGTGGGAACCGAGGTGACCGTAAACGGCACCAACTTCGGCACCACACAGGGTTCATCCTACGTGAAGTTCAACACCACCAAGGTTACCGACTATGTCTCTTGGTCCGACACCAAGATCAAGTGCAAGGTCTCCTCCGGTGCCACCACCGGGGAGGTGAAGGTCACCACCGACGGTGGGGCCAGTAACGGCAAGACGTTCACCGTAACCTCACCACCACCACCACCCACACCGGACGTGACCCGCGTGGTCCCGGAATCCGGACCCCCGGGGACCGAAGTGACCATTAGCGGTTCTGGCTTCGGGAACACACAGGGAAGCGGTGAGACCGGTGGTTCCGCCTCCTACGTGGCCTTCGGCGGGGTACCCGCCACAGAGTACAAGCTGTGGAGCGACACCAAGATCATATGCACCGTGCCTCAAGGGGCAGCCGCCGGAGCGGTAACGGTTGTCACATCTGCAGGAACCTCAAACACCGATAGAACCTTTACCGTCGACTACCCCACCTGGTACCTGGCCAAGGGCTCAACCGCCTGGGGCTTTGACTGCTACATCACCGTGGAGAACCCCAACGACTCCCAGGTCCAGGCGGATGTCACCTACATGACTCCCTCCGGAGAGGTTCCCGGGGGGACCATCACCATGGTCCCCATGAGCCAGTACACCATGAACCCGGCAGACATCCTGGGAGAAGAGGACTTCTCCACAAGGGTGGAGTGCGTGGAGGGAAAAACTATAGCCGTGGACAGGACCATGACCTGGCACGGGCCGGGCGTTGGTGAGTGGGCAGGAGCCCACAACTCGATTGGCGTCACCTCGCCGGCGAAGACGTGGTACCTGCCCGAGGGCTCCAGCGACTGGGGCTTCGAGTGCTATCTACTCATACAGAACCCCAACGACACCCCCGCCAGCTGCACCGTCACCTACATGACCGCGGACGAGGGACCCCTGGTGTTCACCAAGACTGTAGATGCCAACTCCAGGGCCACCTACAACATAGCTGACGACATTGGGGCGAAAGACGCCTCCATCATGGTGGAAGGTAACATCCCGGTCATTCCCGAGAGGTCCATGTACCGCAACGACCGCAGGGAGGGACACGATTCTATCGGGGCCACCACGCCCGCTTCCGACTACTACCTTGCCGAGGGTAGCACCGGATGGGGATTCACCACCTACGTACTGATCCAGAACCCGAATCCTGAGCCAGTGGACGTGACCTTGACGTACATGACCCCCGAGGGTCCCCAGCCCCAGGCTCCATTTGCCATGGAACCCAGATCCAGGCATACCATCAAAGTGAATGAGGTCCCCGGCATGGAGAACCAGGACTTCTCCATCAAGGTTACTGGAAGTATGCCCATAATCGCCGAGCGCGCCATGTACTGGGACACCTGGTCCGGTGAGGCCTCTCATGACTCCATAGGAGTGGCCGGTTCCCACCGGGTGTTCTACCTGCCGGACGGCGATTCCTATTACGATGCTACCGCTGCTCTCTACTCAGCCGAGACCTTCACACTGGTCATGAACCCGAACGAATCAGACGTCGAGGTGAGGATCTCGTACCTGACCGAGACCGGCACAGACAACGTCGTCTTCACCGACACGGTCCCCGCGAACTCCCGCAGGACCTACAACATGCAAGACCAACTCCAGAACGCGAGGGCGGCGATCATGGTTGAATCCATGACTCCGGGTAATAACATAATGGTCGAGCGCGCAATGTACATATTGGACAGGATCGAGGGCACTAGCACTATAGGGGGATACTCGGACTAGTTGTGCCACTAAACTCTCCGGGAGATGAGGGATGGCCACCCCCGAAGCTGGCCTGCGGGGGCAGGCTTGACCACCTTGAGCTTCTACCCATCGGTGACCTTCCCCCTGCGACTGGGAATCGGTTCCTCATAACCGGTCAACTGTCCAAACTGGGGTAGGAAAGCACTTGCCTCTTCAGCTTGCTCTGCTATAATACTCCTTGTACTGCTTAACTCATGGAGGCCTCATGCTGTCCAAGGTATTCGGGTCCGCGCTTGTTGGCATGGAATCGCACACGGTACAGGTGGAGGTGGACGTCACCAGGGGCTTCGGCGCCTTCGAGATAGTGGGGCTCCCCGACGCGGGGATAAGGGAGTCCAGAATAAGGGTCAAGTCGGCCATCCGCAACTCCTGCTACGAGTTCCCCGGCCAGAGTATTCATGTCAACCTGTCGCCGGCTGACATCAAGAAAGGGGGGCCTTCGTTCGACCTCCCCCTGGCACTGGCCATACTTGAGGCCACCGGACAGCTCAGGCCGGCTCGGCCTCGCGGGTACACTGCGGTGGGGGAACTGTCCCTCGACGGGCAGTTGCGTGAGATAGCTGGGACGCTCTCCATCGCCATAGAGGCACGCGACCGAGAAGCCCCGTTCATCCTGGTCCCTGAAGGTAACGCCCGGGAGGCGGCCCTGGTCACAGGGGTTGACGCATACGGGGTCTCATCGCTCCGGGAGGCGGTCCGGTTCCTGGAAGGGAGCGCACAGGTAAACCCGGCGACCGTGGACGCGGCGGATCTCCTGGGTGACAACGGAACGCCCGCTGAAGACCTGGCCCAGGTCCGGGGGCAGGAACCGGCCAAGCGCGCACTGGAGGTTGCGGCGGCGGGAGGGCATAACATGCTCATGGTGGGACCCCCCGGTTCGGGCAAGACCATGCTTGCCCGGCGGCTTCCCGGCATCCTGCCCCCGCTCTCGCTGGAGGAGGCCCTGGAGGTGACCCGCATCCACAGCGTGGCGGGACTGGTGCCCCGAGGCGGCTCCCTTGTCTCCAGACGCCCGTTCCGGGCCCCTCACAACTCCATCAGCGCGGTGGGTCTGGTTGGTGGTGGGGTACCGCTTCCCCGCCCGGGAGAAGTGTCCCTGGCCCACTGTGGAGTCCTTTACCTTGACGAGTTGACCCTTTACCAGCGAAACGCGCTGGAGTCCCTGCGGGTGCCGCTGGAGGATCGGAAGGTAACCCTGGTAAGGTCTATGGTCACGGTCACCTACCCTTCGCGGTTCGGCCTGGTGGCCTCCATGAACCCCTGTCCATGCGGCTATCTGGGGGACCCCCGGCACGAGTGTATATGCTCACTGGGTGAGATCCAGCGTTACCGGACACGGGTGTCCGGACCGCTGCTGGACCGGATTGACATCCAGGTGGAGGTGCCACGGCTTAACCGGCGGCAACTGCAGGAGAGGTCGCGCGGCGAGGCATCCTCCCTGGTTGCAGCTAGAGTCCAGGTAGCCAGAGAACTACAGGAAGAGCGACTGCATGGCAGTGGCGTGCACTCAAACGCCGAGATGGGCCGTGCGTTACTGGAGACCACGTGCAACGTTTCGGCCGAGGGAGAGAGTTTCCTGGGGATGGCTGTCGAGCGACTGGGTTTCTCCGCGCGTACCTATGACCGGGCGCTCAAAGTGGCCCGGACGGTGGCCGACCTCGCTGGCGCTGACGTGATAGGGGTGGAGCACCTGGCCGAAGCTGTCCAATACAGATGCATGGAGAGGTCGGTGTTCTCCTCCGGGGCGGCACGCCCCCGTGTGTAACCCTTAACCGGAACGGTGGTCATAGATGCAAGACCTGCAAAGCGAGAAGGCGGAGCTGGTCGCCCTCCTGTCCCTGCCCGGCGCTGGGATAAAGAAGGTGGGTGAGCTGCTGACGCTTTACGGGTCACCGGCCGGGGCCTGGGAGGCGGTCAGGCGCGGCGCGGCCGCCGGCGGGGCGGGTGCGGGGAAGAACGCCGGCTGGCGCGAGCTGTCTCGCCGCTTGAGCCCCGACGAACTGCTGGGCTCTATCGAGAGCGGCGGGATAACGGTGGTGGTAAGAGGCGGCCCCGCTTACCCCGCGCTGCTTGGCGAGATACACGACCCGCCGTGGATGCTGTTCCTGCGGGGACGGCACCGGACGCCCGCCGGGGCCACGGTTGCGGTGGTGGGGTCCAGGAAGGCCACCCCTTACGGGCTGGAGGTCGCCAGGTGGCTGGCCGGAGGGCTTGCCAGCGCCGGGGTTCACGTGGTGAGCGGGGCCGCCTACGGTGTGGACACCGCAGCCCACAAGGGAGCGCTGGCCGAAGGAGGGTTCACGACAGCGGTGCTGGGGTGCGGTGTGGATGTCGTATACCCCCGGTCCAACGGTGCACTCTACCGCGACATAGAGAGCAAGGGATGCCTGATAGGTGAGTACCCCCCGGGCACCCAACCGGCCAGGCACCACTTCCCCGCCCGCAACAGGATAATCGCCGGGATGTCGGATGCGGTGGTAGTGGTGGAGGCATCGGAGAAGAGCGGCGCCCTCATCACCGTCGACTTCGCCCTCTCGGAGGGCCGCGATGTGATGGCGGTCCCCGGAGGCGTGTTCTCATCGAACAGCAGGGGCACCAACGCGCTTATCAGGAACGGCGCCGTGCCGGTCACCTGTCCGGAGGATATCCTGAAGGAGATCGGCGTTTCAGGTGAGGAGAACATCGGGAGCGCGGAGCAGACCGCACTCCAATTCAGGGAGGCAGGGCCGAAAGAGAGGACCCTGCTCGACGCGATATCCGGTGGGCTATCGGACGCTGAGGGCCTGTCGGGAAAAACGGGAATGAGTGCCGCCGAGACCGTGAGCGTTCTGTCCCGGATGGAGGTTGAAGGGCTGGTCACCCGGGGCCCGGGAGGGCGTTATCACCTGCTGGCAACGAGGCGGTAACCAAGCGTAAGCGGCGGGTCGGTGCCAGCCGTTCGGCGGTTTCGCGCTAAATCACATTAATTGACAGAAATATACTTATTTATAATATAATGTTATCAAGCAACAACAGAAGTGGTTGCGGGCAGGGCCGATTTTTTATGCTTCTTTCTCGTATGTGCTAGTCAATAATCCGGATTACGAATTCCGGCGATCAACGGTTGTTGCCATTCGTTTCTTGCAAGCGGACCAGTAGTTCTCTATCCTACTGTTTATGAGAAAAAACGTATCGAACTGGATGGCTAGCGCTCAATACGACCTGGAAACCGCGGAGCATATGTTCCACTCCGGACGATACATCTATACGGTATTCATGTGTCACCTGGGGCTGGAAAAGATTTTGAAAGCAAGGATTGCACAGGTCGCCGAGAAGGAACCGCCTAAGTCGCATGACCTGGAGTACCTGGTATCACTGGGCGGTCTTACTCCTGATAAAGAAACGGAACGGTACATCGCTGAACTGACCAACCTAAGTGTCGTGACAAGGTATCCCGTGATTTCCAGAGCACCGTCTCGGAGTTCTCACGTGAACGGGCTGAGAGTATCATAGGCAAGGCGAGAGAGGTCTTCGAGTGGATAAAGAAGTCCATAGAACAGTAGCCGAGTACAGGAAAAAGCTTGAGGATCTGGGCATCACATCGGAGAAGATCATCGTGTTTGGTTCACATGCTCACGGTCGGGCGGGTGAGGACAGCGGCCTGGACCTGTTGGTGGTAGCAAAAGCGTTCAAGGACATGGACCTCTGGGAGAGGATGTGCCTACTTGGAAGGGCTCGGGTCGGTATCAACAGGCCCATGGAAATTCTCGGTCTTACTCCTGGGGAACTCGAGAAGGAATCACCCGGCTCGTTCATAGCAGACGAGATCCTGGAAAAAGGCCTGGTGATTGCCTAAACCTATCATCCAGACAAGCCCAACTCGCTTCATAGTTACCTTGAAAGGGGTTGTCGCGTGGGGTTTCCGGCACCACTCTTGATCCCGGGTTTCCTTTGGCTCTCAGATTGTTGCATGATATCGTTGTTGGAAGGGGCACATGACTCACATTCCCCACCCTTCGCGGGTCCTCACAGTGCAATTTCCGATCCAGACACAGAATCCTTTCTCTCTTCAGCGATCGCCGGCTTTAATCAGCACTAATGGATGAAATGATCCCTTCCCCCCTCTGCCCCTTCCCCCGCTGGGGGGAAGGCTAGGATGGGGGGCGTGGACGTATTCCCATTTGAGACCCCGCGCAGTTCAACAGGGAGGACCTCCCGAGACGTTAGATATGGGCATTACTCCCTACCCAACAGCAGCTCCTCGGTCAGGTGTGTCGGGAAAAACGGGAATGAGTGCCGCCGAGACAGTGAGCCTCCTGTCCCGCATGGAGGTGAAGGGGCTGGTTGCCAGGGGCCCGGGAGGCCGATACTACCTTTCCGCTCCCCGGGGCGGTAGATAAGCGTAAGCGGCGGGTCGGTGCCAGCCGTCCGGCGGTTTAGCGTGTGCCACATCAGGAGGAGTTCTTTTCACGCTAAATCACATTAATTGACAGAATTATACTTATTTATACTATAATGTTATCAAGCAACAACAGAAGTGGTTGCGGGCAGGGCCGGTTCTTATACTTTGTAGATAAGTCGCACGCTGTTTTGCTGGTATCATGTAAAAGTGGTAGGCAATCGGTAGCAGGGGTCCGATGTCAGAGAAAAGGGAAGCACATTCAAACGTTGGGAAGGGCGTCGGGAGATTTCTCTCCTATCTGCGGGACGTCAAGAACCTGTCAGGAAACACGCTATCCTCGTACGGGGGAGACCTCGAGCATTTCACAGAGTTTCTCAGCCGGATGGAGGTTGATTGTCTCGCCGACATAGATCACAGGATGCTGCGCAGTTTCCTGGCCAACCAGCAGGCGAGGGGGTACTCACGCTCCACGGTCGCCAGGAGGTGTGCCTGCCTGCGCTCTCTTTTCCACTTTCTCGCCGATGCTGATATCATCGACTCGAACCCGGCGACCACGCTCTCGTTTCCGGTAAAGGGCAGGGACGTGCCGCGTTTTCTTACCGAAGCCGAAGCGGAGGTTCTAGCCGGCGAGTCCGGCGGCGCGGGTCCACCGGGCCTTCGTGACCACGCCATAATAGAAATGCTCTACGCAACCGGTATCCGGGTGAGCGAGCTATGCGCTCTCCTGGTCGCGGACGTGGATTTCAATAACGGGGTGCTCAAGGTAGTGGGCAAAGGCGACAGGGAGCGCATGGTCCTCGTTGGAGAGCCCGCGCTGGAGGCGCTAAGGGAGTACCTGGATCAAGAGAGGCCGGCGCTCGCTCGAGCCGGGGGGTATGAAGGTAACGTGGTGTTCCTGGGGGTGAGGGGGTCACCGATAGACCCCAGGCAGGTAAGGAGGGTCGTAAGAGCGGAATCGAGTGCGCTGGATGGTGGCGGTATCAGCCCACATGCGCTCAGGCACTCGTTCGCCACCCATCTCCTTGCACACGGAGCCGACCTCCGATCGGTCCAGGAGTTGCTCGGGCACAAGAACATCACGACTACGCGTATCTACACCCATCTGACCAGGAGTGAGGTACGGAAGGCCTATGACAGAAGCCATCCGCACGCCTGAACAAAGAAGATAACAGATGACGGATCACTCACCGAACCCAAAAAAGTCGGGGAACGATGGTAGCACCGGGTACGGTGTGACAGGCAGAAAGAAGGATGACAGGACGCGAGCCTTGTGGGTGGAGTACAAGCAGACCGGTTCAGCCGAGTCCCGCGAGGAGGTGATACTCCACTACGCTCCCCTGGTGAAGTACGTTGCCGGCCGCGTTTCATCGGGGCTTCCATCTACCGTCGAGTTCGGGGATCTTGTGAGCTACGGTGTCTTTGGGTTGCTGGACGCGATAGAGAAGTACGACCCGGAGAGGGGCATCAAGTTCGAGACGTACGCCATTGCCCGCATCAAAGGGGCGATAATCGACGAGCTGAGGGCTGACGACTGGGTGCCGCGGTCGGTGCGGTTCAAAGCCAGGGAGATCGAGCGGGCGTACGTCGCGCTGGAGAGCGAGCTGCGCAGGATTCCCACTGATGAGGAGGTAGCCGATCGACTCGGGGTGACCCTGGAGGAGTATGTGAACCTGCTGGGCAGGTTGTCTTTCATGTCAATGGTGGCGCTGGACGAGCTATGGACCGTTGGTGGAGACAGGTCCGACAAGATATGCCTCGCAGATACCGTTGAGGACATGAAGGTAAAGGACCCTTCCCAGACATTCGAGCTCGAGGAGATGAAGGATATCATCGCCAACGCTATAAACCGGCTTCCCGAGCGGGAGCGTATCGTTGTCAGTCTCTACTACTACGAGGGGCTGACCATGCGGGAGATAGGCGAGGTCCTCCTGGTTACCGAGTCAAGGGTCTGCCAGATGCATACCAAGGCTATCCTTCGTCTTCGCGCGAGGCTGGGGGAGATGCTGGGATTCGAGTGACGCTCGTTTGCCGCCGTTTCGGGACCGGAGCGGGGTCCTGTTGCGGATTGAAACCGCCTATATTAGACTTGTGAAGATTTTATCGGTCTTGACCGGACCGAAATACACACTCCGGTGGACTCCGTCGCCGGTGCCCTAAGTGCTTCGTTCCGTAGATACGGTTAGGCACCGAGAGCGTCGAAGCGCCGCTCCGGCAAGGCGCGCGACTGACACGTACTCCTGTAGTACGTGGAGGGAGCGGAACGCAGCCGGTGTGGATGCAGCGGCGTTCGAATGCCAGCGTATTTATGGAACGAGGTACTAGGGGTGGCGGCGGAGGTAGAAGCCGGGGGAGGGACAACCAGATCAGGAGGATTGAAAATGGCTGTAGTCACCATGAAGGAACTCCTGGAGGCAGGAGTTCACTTCGGCCACCAGACCCGCCGGTGGAACCCCAAGATGAAACCGTACATCTTCACCGAGCGGAACGATATCTACATCATCGACTTGCAGAAGACGCTGGTCATGATAGGCACCGCCTACAACGCGGTAAAGAACGCGGTGGCTGACGGCGGGACCGTCGTGTTCGTGGGGACCAAGAAGCAGGCTCAGGAGGCGGTTGAGGAGCACGCGATGCGGTGCGGGATGCCTTTCGTCAACCTGAGGTGGCTTGGTGGTACGCTCACCAACTTCGTCACTATCCACAAGAGGATAATGTACCTGGATGAGCTTGAGCGTCGCGATGCCGATGGGGAGCTTGACGCCCTTCCCAAGAAGGAAGCCCTGCAGATAAGGCGACAGATCACGAAGCTGTTGCGTAACCTCAGAGGTATACGAACCATGCACAAGCTCCCTTCGATAGTCTTTGTACTCGACCAGCGGAAGGAGAAAATAGCGGTCGCCGAGGGGCGGAAACTGGGAATCCCCGTGGTAAGCCTGGTGGATACCAACTGCGACCCGGACGAGGTCGATTACATCATCCCTGGAAACGACGACGCCATACGGGCCGCGAACCTCATCTGCAGGGTGATTGCCGACGCGGTGATCGAGGGCGAAGCGATAAGAGCCGCACGGCTTACGGAGGAGATGGAGCAGATGGCGGAGGAGGGGAAGGACAAGACGAAGGCCAGGCGCTTGGACACGGTTCCCGCTTTCAGCGCGTCACCCGAGGATATCGGTGGCCCTGACATCACGCCGGTTTACACCGGGGATCCGACTGAAGAGGGGGCCGAAGAAGATGTCGAAAAGGCGGAGGAGACCGTGGTGGGTGAAACTGAGTACGTGGAGCCTGGAGACGCCGGGCGAGAAGACCCCGGGAGCGCCGACGAGCAACAGTAGGCAGGTCGTATAGGTCACTATAGAGCCGGGAGAGGGAAGATGCCTGGTCCGGAGATAACAGCGAAGCAGGTCAAGGAACTGAGAGACAAGACCGGCGCCGGCATGATGGACTGCAAGCGCGCTCTTGCCGAGGCGGACGGCGACATGGAGAAGGCGGTGCGCCATCTCCGCGAGAAAGGGCTCGCCAAGGCAAAGAAGCGCCAGGAAAGGACCGCGGACCAGGGGATCATCGAGTCTTACCTGCACATCGGAAAGCAGATAGGGTCAATGGTAGAGATCAACTGCGAGACAGACTTTGTGGCGCGAAACGAGGAGTTCCTCGAACTGGCGCACGTTGTCGCCCTGCAGGTGGCGGCGTGCAATCCGGCCTACCTCGACCGGGAGTTGGTGCCGGCCGATATAGTGGAAGCGGAGAAGGAGATATACAGGGCCAGGTGCAAGGCCGAGGGAAAGCCGGAGAAGGTCTGGGACCGAATAGTGAACGGGATGCTCGAGAAGTATTATCAGGAGGTGTGCCTTCTCGAACAGCCGTTTGTAAAGGACCCGTCGTTGACCGTCGCTGAGCTGGTAACGCAGGCCTCGGCAACATTGGGTGAGAAGATCGAGATACGAAGGTTCAGCCGCTTCCAGGTAGGGCAGAAGCGGGACTGAGCAAGGGACGGGGGCCTCGCGGCATGTCTGGTGAACAGAGCAGTAACTCCGGTTTCGGAGAGGACGGCGGTACGCCGGTCTTATCGCGGGTGCTGGTCAAGCTTTCCGGTGAGGCGTTCATGGACTCACAGGTTGGCTACGGCATCGATACCAAAGTGGTGTCATCGGTTGCCGAGGAGTTGGCCGAGGTGCACGGCACCGGAATCCAGCTCGCTCTGGTGGTCGGCGGGGGAAACATCTTCCGGGGCACCTCGGAGAGCGCCAGGGGGTTGGACCGGACCACCGCCGATTTCATGGGGATGCAGGCGACGATAATGAATGCCCTGGCGCTCCAGGACTCACTGGAGAAGAAGGGCGTCAACACCCGCGTGCAGACCGCCATCACAATGCAGCAGGTCGCCGAACCGCATATCCGGCGCAAGGCGATCAGACACCTGGAGAAGGGGAGGGTCGTTCTTTTCGCGGGAGGGACTGGAAACCCTTACTTCACCACTGACACCGCGGCGGCGCTCAGAGCGCTGGAGATAGGGGCCGACGCAATATTGAAGGCGACCAAGGTGGACGGTGTCTTTGACCGGGACCCGGTCAAGCACCCCGACGCGACGATGTATAAACGTCTGAGCTACCTCGACGTGCTAAACCGGGAGCTCGAGGTCATGGATGCGACCGCCATAAGCCTTTGCATGGACAACAGGTTGCCGATAGTGGTGTTCAACCTCTTCGAGCACGGCAACCTGAAGAGATTGTGCCTTGGCGAGAGCATCGGTACCACGGTTTGCAGCCGTGGTTGAGACCCAGGGACAGGAACAGTGTTTCGAGTGAAAGGCCGGGCATCGGCACCGAATGATTAAGGGGTTGATATGGACAAGATCATGGAAGAGGCCTCGCGCAAGATACAGAAGGCGGTTGAGGTAACCGCGCAGGAGTTCGGCTCGATAAGGACCGGCCGGGCCACGCCCGCGCTGGTAGAGAGGTTACAGGTCGAGTATTACGGGACGCTGACACCGCTTAATCAGGTGGCAACCATAAGCGCTCCTGAGGCGAGGTTGCTTGTTATTCACCCTTACGACCGCAACAGCATCTCCGATGTGGAGAAGGCGATCACCCAGTCCGACCTTGGTTTCGTTCCCTCCAACGATGGGGAAGTAATCCGGGTTCCGGTGCCCCAGTTGACCGAGGAGCGGCGTCGTGAACTCACCAAGATAGTCAAGGCGAGGGCTGAGGAGGGCAGGGTTGCTATCCGAAACGTCAGGCGGGAGGCGATAGAAGCCCTTCGCAAGGAGGAGAAAAAGGGGGGCGCCACCGAGGATGACCTCCACAGGGGAATCGATGAGATACAGAGGATTACCGACAGGTACATTCAAGAGATAGACGAGCTGGCGCATACAAAGACCAGTGAGCTGATGGAGATATAGGGCCGCTTTCCACGCTTATCGGGGGTAGAGAGTTGCTGGTGCAGAGAGTCCTGGGTGCCGTTCTTTTCGGGGTGGTGATGCTGGGGACCCTGGTATGGGGCCCACTGCCGTTCACCTGCGCGATAGCGTTGGCGTCGGTCATTGGCTCGATTGAGCTCTTCGGCATGTTTGAAACCAAGGGGGCCGCCACCCCAACCGCGGCGATCCTGGGCATCACCGCCTCGGCGGCATACGTGTTCCTGGCCCACTACAAGGGGCCTGGCTGTTACGGCTACGTGACGGTGGGGTTGCTGTTCGCGAGCTTTATGTGGTACCTGCTGATTCTCAAGCATGTGAAGCCCACCAAGGCGGTGGCGTTGACCGTCCTGGCGCCGTTGCTGACCGGGCTCTGCCTGAGTCACCTGGTGCTGTTAAGGGACCTGGTGGACGGCTTCAACTGGGGCTGGCTGCTCCTGATCTTCTTCATCATCTTGATATGGGTCTACGACATACTGGCCTGGGCGGTCGGAAGGAAGATAGGAAAGCACAAGATGGCGCCCTCCATCAGCCCCAACAAGAGCTGGGAAGGGACCATCGCCGGGACCGTGGGGGCGCTGGCCGCTTCGGTGTTGTTCCGCTGGCTCCTCCAACTGGCTCTCGGCTCCAGTATGTGGGAGTGGTTCTCCATAGGTGTCGCGCTGGCTATCGGGGCGATAGTGTGCGTGTTGGGTCCGCTGGGAGATCTGTCCGAATCGCTGATGAAGAGGGATTACGGCGTGAAGGACATGGGCAAGATGATACCCGGGCACGGTGGCATAATGGACAGGTTTGACTCCACGCTGTTCACGGCGCCCGCGGTCTTCTACTTCCTTTTCTACTTTGTTATCAAGTAAGGCCCGGCCGCCGGGCTTCCCTTTCTGACATGGGAGTCACCGTGAGGAGCATCGCCGTCCTTGGGTCGACAGGTTCCATAGGCACGCAGGCCGTGGAGGTGGCCGAGCGGCTTCCCGGCCGCCTGAGGGTGACAGCGCTGTCCGCTCACCAGAGCGGCGAGATGCTGGCCAGGCAGGCGCGAGCCCTGGGGGTCGTCAGGGCATGCCTGACAGATCTGGAGGCGGCCCGGAGTTTTCAGGGGTTGTTCGCGGACATCGGGGTCGAGTTACACGAGGGGCCGCATGGCCTGGTGGAGTTGATAGAGGCCGAGCCATACGACATCGTGCTGAACTCGATGATCGGGTCCGCGGGCCTGGAGCCCACCTGTGCGGCGCTCGAGAGGGGCATTGCCCTGGCGCTGGCCAACAAGGAGAGCCTGGTCGCCGGTGGGCGGCTGGTCATATCCACCGCCAAGGCGAGTGGGGCCCGCATCATCCCGGTGGATAGCGAGCACTCCGCTATATACCAGTGCCTGGCCGGCGAGGACCCCTCGAGCGTGAGGCGAATCATCCTGACCGCGTCCGGTGGGCCTTTCAGGATGACATCCGCGGAGGATCTCGAGAGGGTAACGGTGGAGGACACGCTGGCGCATCCCACGTGGTCGATGGGGCGAAAGGTTACCGTGGATTCGGCCACGTTGATGAACAAGGGCCTGGAGGTGCTGGAGGCGCACCATCTGTTCAGCGTGGATATAGACTCGGTTGGCGTCATAGTGCACCCCCAGAGCATCGTCCATTCCATGGTAGAGATGGTGGACGGATCCGTCCTGGCGCAACTCGGCGAGCCGGACATGAGGGTCCCCATACAGTACGCGCTGACCTACCCGGACAGGTTTTCATCGCCGGCGTCATTTCTCTCGTTGGCTGAGCGGGGGGACCTTACGTTTGAGGAGGTCGACCGGGTCCGATTTCCCTGCCTGGGGCTCGCCTGTGAGGCCGGCCGCATGGGGGCTACCTACGCCTCCGCCCTGAACGCGGCGAACGAGGAGGCCGTTTCAGCGTTCCTCGGGCGACGCATACGGTTCACCGGCATACCGGCGGTGGTGGGCCGGGTGCTGGAGGGCCACCGCCCGCTCCCCGGGGACACCCTGGAGGAGATAAAGAGCGCCGAGGAGGACGCGCGCCGGATGGCGCGGGAGATAATCGACCGGACGGAGGGACGGAAGTGATAGTGGTATGGGTGCTGGTGGCCGTACTATTCATCGCCTTCATGATTCTCACCCACGAACTGGGTCATTACTTCGCCGCCAAGGCGGTGGGGATCAAGGTGGAGCAGTTCTCCATCGGCTTTGGTCCTGAGATAGTGGGGTGGGACCGCGGGGAGACGCGTTACTCGATCAAGTGGTTCCTGGCCGGGGGGTCGGTGCGCATCCTGGGCATGGACCCCGATAAGGAGGTTCCCGAGGAGGACGTGCCTCGGAGTTATTACTCGGCGGCCTACTGGAAGCGAGCGGTGGTCATACTCGCCGGCTCGATGGTCCATGTGCTGATAGCCATGTTGCTTTTCTTCCTGTTCTTCTGGCCGATAGGGTACCCGGTACTGACCGGCAGGATAGGCGAGGTGCAGAAGGAAGTAGAGTTTACCGATGGGGATGTGGTCGAGGGGCCCGCGTACAAGGCGGGCCTGCACGATGGTGACCTGATCACCGCCGTCGACGGTGTCGAGGTCCATGACTGGTCGGAGTTGAGCAGCGAACTGACCAGCCGCCCGGGCGAGGAAGTTACGCTGGATGTCACCAGAGACGAGAAGGATTTCAAGATGGAACTCCGACTGCTGGACATTGACGGCAGAGGCTACCTCGGGATAGCGGTTGACACCGGCGACACCTTTACGGAGAAGTCAAACCCGGTGAAGGCGGTGTGGCAGTCGATCAAGACCACCGGAGAGGTGACCGTTTTACTGATCAAGGGTATAGGCAAGCTGTTTTCGCTGAGCACGCTCAAGATGATTATCGGGATAGAGCCCCGCACCGCTGATGGCCCCGTAAGCGTAGTCGGGGCGGCGCAACTCACGTTCCACGCCGCGGGAGAGGACTTCTCCATCTTCATTTTCGTCATTGCCCAACTGTTCCTGTTCCTGGCGTTGTTCAACCTCATCCCGCTGCCGCCGTTCGATGGGGGACACCTGATAGTCATCATCATCGAGAAGACGTCCGGGCGGACAATCGACCTCCGCAAACTGATGCCGTTGGCGTGGGGGGTCATCATCGTGTTATCCCTTATCGCCATGAGGCTCGCCATCCTGGACATATTCAATCCCATATCAAACCCGTTTGCGCCGTGAGGTTGGCATGACGATCAGAGAAGAGACCAGGCGCATAACGCTGGGGGGAGTTCCGGTAGGGGGCGGCGCACCGGTGAGCGTGCAGTCCATGACCAATACCGACACCGCAGACGTCGAAGCAACCCTGCTCCAGGTAGGCGAGTTGGAGGCGGCGGGATGCGACATCGTACGCGTCGCCGTTCCGGACAGAGAGGCGGGGGAGGCCCTGGGGCGGATAGTGGCCGGCACAACGCTCCCGGTGGTGGCGGACATCCACTTCGACTACCGGCTGGCGTTGCTGGCCCTCGAGCAGGGTGTTGACGGTATCCGCATCAACCCCGGAACGATGAGGGCGGGTTCTCACCTTGAGGAGATAGCCCGGGCCGCCGAGGCCGCCGGTGTGGTGGTGCGGGTCGGGGTGAACTCGGGATCCCTGGAGAAGCGGGCCAGGGGTACGGGGGGGAAAGCAGAGGCCGCGGCGCTGGCCGAAAGCGCGCTTCGTGGCGCGGCACTGATGGAGGGATTCGGGGTAACGCGGATAAAGCTATCGGTCAAGGCGTCAGACGTGGCGCGCAGTATCGAGGCGTACCGTATCGTGGCCCGGGAGAGCCCCTGGCCGCTGCACGTCGGCATCACCGAGGCAGGCACCCTGTGGTCGGGCGCAATCAGGAGCGCGGTGGGCATAGGGGCGATACTTGCTCAGGGGATAGGCGATACCATCCGGGTGTCGCTTACCGCGAATCCGGTGGAGGAGATCAGGGTGGGACGAAAGATACTGGCCTCTCTTGGCCTGGGCGAAGCCGGCCCACAGGTGATATCCTGTCCGACGTGCGCCCGGACCGAGATCGACGTAATAGGGCTGGCGATGCGGGTCGAGAAGGCGATCGAGGGCTACCGTTTTCCGCTCAAGGTGGCGGTGATGGGGTGCCCGGTCAACGGGCCCGGGGAAGCGAGGGAGGCGGACGTAGGCATCGCCGGAGGGCGCGACGGCGCGATGCTGTTCGTGGCCGGAGAAAAGATACGGCACGTGCCCCCTGATAAGATGTTCGATGAGCTTCTAGGCGAGATAGAGAAGATGATGCGTGATAGGGGTGAGGTCGATTGAGATTCTCGCGAGTGACGGTTCCCACGCTCAAGGAGAAGCCGGCTGAAGCGGAGATATCCAGTCACGAACTCCTGCTGAGGGCGGGAATGATGAGGGGGGTAGCCGCCGGGATATATTCAATGCTGCCGCTCGGCGCCCTTGCACTGAGGAGGGTTGAGGATGTCGTGCGCCGCGAGATGAACGACGCGGGGGCGGTGGAGGTGGTACTGCCCTCGTTGCATCCCGCCGATCTCTGGATAGAGAGCGGTAGGTGGAATGAGTACGGACCCGAGATGATGCGGCTTAGCGACCGTCAGGGCAGGGAGTTCTGCCTGGGGCCCACCGCGGAGGAGTTGATAACTGACATTGTCGCGCGAACCGCGCCCTCTTACCGCGACCTGCCGGTGAACCTGTACCAGATACAGACGAAGTTCCGGGACGAGACGCGGCCGCGTTTCGGCCTGCTCCGCGGGCGCGAGTTCAGGATGAAAGACGCCTACAGCTTTCACTCCGACGAGGGCGACCTTGACAGGACGTACGAACGCATGCGCCTGGTGTACTCGTCGATAGCGCGGGGGTGCTCCCTGGATGTGAGGGTGGTCGAGGCCGTCACCGGCCTCATAGGAGGGGACGTTTCCCACGAGTTCATGGTGGTTTCTGACATCGGGGAAGACGTGCTGGTCTATTGCGGCGACTGTGAGTACGGGGCCAACGCCGAGTTGGAATCACACGCCCCGGGGCACACGTTCGGCGGCGACGAGTCGGGTTCGGCCGAGGAGGTGCACACCCCCGGCCTGGTTTCGGTCGAGGAGGTGGCGTCTTTCATGGGCGTGGGGCCGGCCCTGGTGATGAAGTGCGTTATCTACGTTACCGCGGAAGAGGTGGTCGCGGTATTCGTCCCGGGATACAGGGAGGTGTCCGAGGCCAAGCTGGCCCGTGTTCTTGGGACCGATGAGTTCCACCCAATGAGGGAGGACGAGCGCGCGCGGTTCCCGGCGGTGACCGCCGGGTTTACCGGACCGGTCGGGCTGGAGGGGGTAAGGATGGTCTTCGACCGGGAGATCACGGGCGCGCGCGGGTTGGTCTGTGGCGCCAACAGGCCTGACTATCACCTGAGAGGGGTGGAGGAGGGGCGCGATTTTTCGGCCGAGCCCGCGTTTGACGTGGCGGCCGTCGTCCAGGGTGATACCTGCGTCCGTTGTGGTGGAGGCCTCGAGATAGCGCGGGGCATAGAGATAGGCCATATCTTCAAGCTTGGCGTAAAGTACAGCGAGTCGCTGGGGGCCAATTTCACCGATAGGGACGGCAAGGTGAAGCCGATGATAATGGGCACCTATGGGATAGGCACGTCCAGGATTCTGGCTACCGTTGTGGAGCAGCACCACGACGACGGGGGCATCAAGTGGCCGGTATCGGTAGCGCCACTGCCGGTCGAACTGATAGTGATAAAACCAGGGAGGCCGGAGCAGGCTGAGGCGGCGGATGAGCTGACCCGCGGACTGGCCGGCAGGGGAATGGAGGTACTGGTGGATGACCGCGAGGTGAGCCCCGGGGTGAAGTTCAACGACGCCGACCTGGTGGGGTTGCCTCTGCAGGTGGTGGTTGGAAAGAAGCTGGACTCCGACGGAACGGTTGACCTGAAGACGAGGTACACCGGCGAGAGGAGGGCGGTGCCTGTTGAGCTGGCTGTGGAAGAGATCGAGCGGGCCCTCGAGGAGGCGCCGTAACCGAACGGCCACCTACGGTGAGTGGGTCAGGGTCGCGATAGCGCCGAACCAGGTGGTGGCGGGGATGTTCGCGGGCGCGCTGGAGTCCGAGGGGATACCGGTGCTTACCAAGAAGACAGGGCTTGATTTCCCGACCTCCCCATCCAACCAGCACTCCGTCCTGGTGCCCCCCGACCGCGAGCAAGAGGCAAAGCAGCTACTCGAGGGAATATGGGATATAAACTAGGCCAACTCGTGGGGTCAGCGCCTTCAAGCGATGGCCAAGATCATACGTTACGGCTAGAAGGCCTGACCCCTTTCTGTCAGATAAGCGGCGGTCAGACAAGAACGCCAACCACGGGCATGTGCCGTTCAACTCTTTACTCAAACCCACGCCCCACAATGCATGTGCCCAGTGGCAAGACCCCTCCCTCCCCAAACCGCACCCCAGGGGCCTGGCCCCAAACGTGCATTACGCAACGGCCCCGGGCGAAAATGACGCACTGGTGCCAGGCACCAGTGCGTCATTATGCAACGGCCCAGGGGCAAGACCCCTCCCTGGTAAACAAAAGGCGGTGAGATAGAATCGCAGAGGAATCGACAGATGGGGCAGGCAGGGCGTCGGGGAGTGAACCACCTGAAGCATCCGCCGGGCAGAAGATAGATGAGGGGCTGCGGTTCTTAAGCGAGCATGTCTTACGGCCGTTCCTGTGGCCGTTCACCAGGCTGGGCATCTCCCCCAATATGCTGACCTGCCTGGGGGTGGCGCTCGCTTTCCTCTGCGGGTACTTCCTGGCGGTAGGCAATATTCCACTGGCGGCGGTGTTCCTGACGTTTTCGGGGATAATGGACCTGGTGGACGGATTCGTCGCCAAGAAATTGGACCGGGTCACCGTATACGGCTCGTTTCTGGATTCGTTCTCCGACCGCGTAAGCGACGCCGCCATCTACCTGGGGTTGATGGTCTATTACCTGAAGCAGGGCGAGGGTGTCTATGTCGGCCTGGCACTGGTGTTACTTGTAACCTCGTTTCTGATAAGTTACGTGAGGGCGAAGGCGGAGGGGTTCGGCCTGACATGTAAGGCAGGCCTGATGGCAAGAGCCCCACGGATTATCTTGCTGGTGTTCGGGCTCTTTTTCGAACCATTGAGCCCCTGGATACTGCGAATAGTTATCTGGGTGCTCGCGGTACTGTTGCCGGAGACACTGGTAGAGCGGTTCGTCGAGGTCTGGAGGGCACTAAGAGAATGAAGGTCGTCTATTATGCTTTTATCGTGGCGGGCTGGGTTATCGGGAAGGTGCCGATAAGGATTACCAGGTGGTTTGCCGGGTTCGGGGGGCTCGCCTACTTCTACATGTTCCCCCGAAAGCGCCGACAGGTGCTGAAGAACATGAGGCGTGCCCTGGGGCCGGAGGCGAGCGACAGGCAGGTGAGGGACACGGCTAAGCGGGCCTGCCGCTACTACGCGGATTACTGGGTGGACCTCTTCTGGTTGCCCACGCTGTCCCGGGAGTACGTGCTGCAGAGGTTCGACACGATCAACCAGGAGCCCATGGAGAGGGCGGTTGCTGATGGTAAAGGCGTTCTTATAGTGCTTCCCCACTACGGCTCGTGGGAGGCCGGCGCGGTCTATCTCGCCAGCCTGGGGCGTTTCGCGGCGGTGGCGGAGATACTCAGGCCCCGCGAGTTGTTCGACCTGTTTTGCAGGCTCAGAAAAGGGGTCGGCATAGATATCTTCCCTTACGACAAGAAGGCGGAGACCAGGGACCGGATGGTTGACGCGCTCGAGAGCGGCACGATTCTCGCCCTTCTCTGCGACCGTGACCTTAAGGGGGGCGGCGTGGAGGTCGAGTTCTTCGGTGAGCGTACTACGCTGCCACCCGGGCCGGCCACGTTGGCGCTGAGGAGCGGTTCTCCCATCGTCTGCGTGAGCGTCAGGAACCTGGATGACGGGACGTGGTTGGGCCACGCTACCGATCCGGTGTACCTGGACGGCTCGGGGGACAGGGAAACCGTGATCCAGAACGCTATGCAGGAGGTCGCCCGGCGCCTGGAGGAGTTGATCCGCGAGGACCCCGCCCAGTGGCACATGTTCATGCCGGCATGGCCGTCGGACCGGGAGTGATCAACTGAGAGCATTCAGTATGGCTTCGAGGGTCGTTTTACCGGAGGCGATTGAGGCATGCCTGCCGGGAAGGAGGACGAGCTTTCCCGGTCCACACTCCCCGTAGCATCCACGCAGGGCCGCCGGCGAGTTGAACCAGGTGCCGGCCGTGCCTATGACGGTTACGCCGTTTCCGGCGGTGCCGGCCGGAGGCATGAGCACAAGCATCTTTGAAAGAGTTATCCCGCCCTTATCCTCAGAGCGCGCGGCGGGCCTCAGGAACCCGGCGGCGAGGTCGATCGGCTTGAGCTCCCTGAGGGCGTTGACCGTTGGCCAACCGCCATCCTCGGTTGTCGGAGGGTCGAGGGCGACCGCTCGCTCGACGGAAGCGTCCGCGGCGGCGAGGCGGATGGCGAGGGTCCCTCCAAGCCCGATACCGACGACCGATATCTCGCTTCTTGAACTCCTGTCCCTCAGTAGCGTGGCCGCTTCGTTCATTAGCGCCTCCATCGAGGGCGAAATCACCCCTCTCGGGTTCTCTCCGTGACCATCGAGGTCGACCGCCAGGGTGGCGTGGCCGCGCGCCCGCAGGTATGCGGCAATGTGGTTGGTGTCCTCCTTTGTGCCGCTGTAGTCGTGGAGAAGCAAGACCCCGGCGACGGTCGGTTCACCCCCTGCGGGTGGGCCGAACAACGCGGGAACCAGGCTCTCTTCAACCGGTACAGCCAACTTCTCCAGGGGCTCTTCGCCCCGTTCCCCTTCGGAGGCCGGGGGGTACCGCAGGTATTTCCGCCGGAACGCCACCGAAGCCAGCGCTCCCTGGATCACCGTAGCGGCCAGGAAGCCCACCACCAGAAGCAGCAGCATCTCGGACCCCTCGACGTCGGGGGACGCGAAGTGCCCCGGGCGGGAGAGGTACCAGCCGCAGGCGCCGATGACCAGCACGAGCCCGAAGACGAAGCTGAGCTTCCTTCTATCCGGGTACCCGGTGAGCGAGAACCCGTTGAGCTTCTTCCAGGACACCACCAACTGCCAGATACCCAGGAACAGGAGCGTGCAGAAAAGGAGAGCGCCGGTGATGTCCCCACGCATATGGATCAACCTGGTCACCGTTCACCGCCTCCCACCTCGCCGGAAGCGCCGGGAGGCCTCCAGGTGGCCAGAAGCCTGTACAGGGCGGACGTGAGCCATCGGCCGGCCGGCCGGTAGAGGCCTTCAGCGGCGTTTGCCAGCAAGGCGCAGGCCAGGCCGAGCATAAGTCCTCCCACGATATCCAGCGGGTAGTGGACCCCGACCACTATCCGGCACAGGCCCATGTACAATGAGAGAGCGAGCATGATCGCGCCCACCTTACGCCGGTAGAACAGCACCGCGAACGAGAGGGCGAACGCCAGGGCCGCCGGATTGGAAGGGAAAGCGGAATCGGTGTTATGGTAGAAGAGGAGGTTGACGGTCCGGCTTGAGAACGGCCTGGGCCTGAAGAAATGAGTGTTCAAGAGGTAAAGAACGGCCATGGACAGGGCGGCCGCAAGGAGCGTGCAGATCACGCAGGAGAAAGCGGACCGGCGCTCTCGTCTGTTTTTCGCTGTCAGGAGCACCAGGGCCACCAGCAATACGAGGGCGATGGGTATGACGTGATCGTCGGCACCGAGACGGGCCAGCCAGTCTGTCACGGTGGAGCTTCCCGCCAGCGAGTTGATACCGTCGAACACCGACCTGTCGAGCCCTATAAGGAGTGTGAGGCAAACCATCTTTCTGTTTCCTCGCCTTCATGCGCCCTCAACGGCGGCGCGCGAAGAATGATAACTGATTTCCGGTGTTACCGCACGGTGGTGGTGCCGTGAACATAGCTATCGTATCACCGTACTCCTGGGCGCACCCCGGTGGGGTCAACAATCATGTGGAGGGGCTTGCCACGCAAATGGTTCGACGCGGCCATCGGGTCACCGTGATAGCCCCGGATCGCGGAGGGGAGATGCCCGGAGTCCATTACGAGAGCGCCGGCCGTTCACTCCCGATTCCCGCGAACGGTTCGATTGCGCGGGTAGCGCTACTTCCGGGGGCCGGAAGACGGGTAGGTGGCATCCTGCGAAAAGGCGAGTTCGACATCGTGCACGTCCACGAGCCGTTCGTCCCTCTCGCCGCCACCGCGGCGGTGAGGGCGGTGCCGTGCCGGGTGGTGGCGACGTTCCACTCGGCCGGCGGGGGGCGGCCAGTACAGTACAACATCGCCAGGGCGTGTTACCGGGGCGTAGACCGGCGGATCGACTGCCGTATCGCCGTCTCACCTTCAGCAATGTCGCTGGTTTCCCGTTACTTTCCGGGCCGCTATGAGATAGTTCCCAACGGGGTTGACCTGGAACGCTTTACCCCCGGGCTCGAGTGGCCGCGCGAGTTCCCTCCCGGTGGGCCGGTTGTGCTTTTCGTCGGCAGAAACGAGCCCAGGAAGGGGCTTGATATACTGCTCGAGGCGTTTGGCAGGGTGTCGCGGGATGTCCCAGGCTGCCGGCTTATGCTGGTGGGGTCCGGTCTCGACTCGCCCGAACTTCTTCGTGGTGTCGACGAGGACGTGCGCGGCAGGATAACCGCCACCGGGTTCGTCAGCAACAGCGACCTGCCCGCTTTCTACGCCGCGGCGGACCTCTTCTGCGCTCCCGCGCTGGGGGGGGAGAGCTTCGGGGTGATTCTGCTGGAAGCGATGGCGTCAGGCACGCCGGTGGTGGCATCGGACATCCCCGGTTACAGTGACGTGGTGAGTAGCGCCGGTGGGGGCATCATGTTCGAGACCGGCAATGCCGGGAAACTGGCACAAGGGTTGACGGAGCTGATCACGGACGAACGGCTTCGTGGTGAACTCGCTGACGCCGGGCTCGCGGGGGTCAAGCAGTTCTCCTGGGAACTGCTGGCCACGCGCCTCGAGCAACTTTACTCCCCCTGACTGCACGTTTGGTGCCTGGCACCATTGTTGCGTTTTGCACGTTTGGTGCCTGGCACCATTGTTGCGTTTTAGACGGGCGGGGTGATCTCGAGGGGGACGTCGAAGTTCGAGAAATCCGCTTCCAGGTGGCAGTCGCAGTGGCCTAACCCATCGACCTCGAGGTCGGTGGCGTCTATTCGAACGTGCCTCACGTAGTTGTCTTTGGGGTCTATCCAGACCTCAATATTGACCCGCGTGTTGGGGGTGGCTTCGGAGCCGGGGATCAGGCCTGTCAGGAAAGGGCTCCCACCGCTGTATGCCATATGGTCGCACTCCACACCGCCGACGGGTTCTTTGTTGACCTGCCTGACCCCGGAACTGCTCCAGTAGATGGAGTCAAAAGAGAGGTCGAGCTCGTCGGGGCTCTCGGCGGGCTCCCAGGCCCCTCCGTCCCTGGACACGTCCGCCACATCGCCGGATCGGACGTACTCGGCCACGCCGGAGCCGTCAGGTGAAACGATGGTGCGGGTGGCCCGAAGGTCCCCACTTTCGGTTGCGTCCACCTGGAGGTTGATGGACACGGCACCTTCCTTCTCGGAGTCAAGCAGCATATCGGCCCCCAGGTGCACCGATGTCAGCGAGCGCATGGCGGCGGCGGACCTGTCCAGCAACCCGGATTCCTGGCTGGAGAAGTAGCCACCTCCGGTGAGGGCGAAAATGAGCGCCAACAGGACAAGGAAACCGGCGATGGCGGTCATCACGTTGCGGGGCGTGGTGAACTCACCGACCCTGGCGAATGCGGCCATGTCAGGGCGTGGAATGGAAGGCCGAGGCCGCTTCGCGCTCACTGTACGGGGTTTACCCCGGGGCCGGCCGCCGGCCTCTGAGGGTACCGCTCCAGACGCGAGAGGAGGGGGCAGCCCCTTTGTGACCCTGCCGCCCGGCCTCGACGGCCGCGACATGCTTGCGGGAGGTTTCGGTTTGCGCTTCAAGGGCGGAGACTTTCGGCGGGAGACGCCACGCTTTTTCTTGGTCGGGGGTTTATCGTACTTACCGGTCATGACCGCGTAGGCGTCTGACGGGGGAGGCCCATAGACATCGCCCGGGGCGGTGCCGCCAATGCCGTAGCCACCCACGTCAAGAATGGATCTCCCGGAGAACGTGTCGTCGAGGTCGGGACTGGGCGGGGCGAGGTCCGGTTTGCTCTTGTCATCCCCCGGCCTCGGGGCTTCGCCTTCATCCATGTAGTACCGGCACTTGATACAGTACCCGGCCTTGTCCGGGTTCATGAAACCACACCGATCGCACTCTCTCAAAAGAACACCCCTAACGTGTAGGTCATACTCGCATAGTAGTAGCAAGGGCGGAATTGCACAAGTACTGGTGTCCCGTCTCATAAGTACGGTGACGCACCGAGAGCGGATGCAGCGGCGTTCGAATACCATTGTATTTGTGAGACGGGACACTATTGCTCGGGTGAAGTCGGTGGTGTTTGGACTACGCTTGATTTATTGACTATGCTTGACGGTGTCCAACCCATGCGGGCGAAGAGAGGAAGATGGAGAGGTCGACTCTATGGGAGAGGTGACAGTGAACGTATCTGAAGAGCACCGCGAGTTGATTGGCGCCATCCGGGAGATGTGCGAGAGAGTCGGGCGGGCGGTGCGACCCCTACTGGGGACCGCCGTCGCCAAGGGGATCGAGGGGCACGGCGCTTCCGGGGACGCCACCTTCAGGATTGACGAGGTCGCCGAGCGAGAAGTGGCTTCTTTCATGGACGAGCGCGGGGACATCGCCTACTACACCGAGGATCGCGGGTTGACGGTGGTGGGGAGTCCCGAGTACCTCCTGGTGATTGACCCTATCGACGGGACCCGGCCTGCGGCGGCCGGGCTGGAGTCGTGTTGCGTGTCGGTCGCGGCGGCCCCGTTCACCGGAAACGGGTGCGGGTCACTCACGCTTGGCGACGTGTTCCTGGGAGTAGTGAGCGAGATCAAGAACGACGCGGTTTTCTCCGCGGTAAGGGGAGGCGGGACGACTATCGAGGTTGACGGGTCGCCGGTGTCCCCCCGGCTATCCGGCAAGGTCGACCCGCACAGTATCTTCTGGACGCTTGGCTTCAGGGGCCGGCCGGCGGAGCCACTCATCATCGTCCTGGGAGAACTGGTCGATCTGAGTTCGGTTGACGGCGGTTGCTTCGACCTTGGAAGCGCGACGTTTTGCATCAACAGGATCGTGACCGGGGAGATGGACGCCTATGTGGATGTCGGCCAGCGCATGGCGGACGAGGTGCAGGCGGTAAGGGAGAGGTTCCTGGAAGTAGGCCACGGCGCGATACTAAACAATTACCCCTACGACCTGGCCGCGGCGGCGCTGGTAGCGTCCGAGAGCGGTGCCGTTGTCTCCGATGCTTATGGTGAACCACTGGACAGTTACCTGCTTGTCCCCCGCGACGGCGGAGGGCAGATATCGGCGGTGATATCGGCGAACCGGCAGTTGCACCAACAGGTGCTCCGGTACCTGGATAGGGGCATGAAGCGGTTGGTCGGCCGGTACGGCGGCCCCAGCGAGGAGTAAGACACGTGGGCGCGCTTATCGGGATATTCTTTTCCTCCATGGTGATTGGTCTTTCCGGCGCGATGATGCCGGGCCCGATGCTGTCGGTGGCGGTCACCGAGGCGTACAAGAAAGGGTTCTGGTCCGGGCCCCTGCTGGTTGTCGGGCATGCCATCCCGGAGTTCATCCTCGCGGTTCTGTTCACGGTGGGGCTTAACAGCGTGCTCGACAACAAGACCGTGGTGGGGGTCATCGGCGTGGCGGGGGGGATGTTCCTGGTGTGGATTGCCGCCAGGATATTCATAGATGTGCATCAGGGGATAGCGCTTGATCTCACCGAGAAGCGTGAGGTCGACTGGGGCCCGGTAGTGGCCGGTATCTGGGTAAGCGTCTCCAACCCCGGCTGGATTATATGGTGGGCTACCATCGGAGCGGGCTACATACTGGTTTCTCTGGAACACGGGATCATCGGGCTGGTGTTCTTCTACACCGGGCACATACTGGCCGACTTCCTCTGGTACTCGGCCGTAAGCTTCGTGGTTTCCCGCGGGCGCGGGCGGATTAGCGACCGGGTCTACCACATTGTGCTATACGCATGCGGCCTGCTGGTAGCCGTTTTTGCCGGGTACTTCGTGGTTGACGGTGTACTGACGCTCCTGCGAGCCTAACCCTGACCTTAACGCTCCAACGACAATACTGCTATAATCACTAAATTGACAATCACGTTACCGGAAAGGAAATGGAAGGAGGATTCGTATGTGGATAGGGATACTGATCGGTGTCCTGGTGTTGCTTATCATCGGCTTTGTCGTTTTCCTGTATAACAAGCTGGTCCGTTACAGGAACCGGGTGGAGAACGCCTGGCATCAGATTGATGTGCAACTGAACCGCAGGGCTGACCTCATACCGAACCTGGTGGAGACGGTCAAGGGCTACGCGTCCCACGAGCGGGAGACCCTGGAGGGGGTCACCAAGGCGCGCACCGCGATGATGAACGCTTCGACCGTTGGCGAGAACGCCCAGGCCGAGGGAATGCTCAGCGGTGCGCTCAAGAACCTGTTCGCGGTCGCTGAGGCGTATCCTGACCTCAAGGCCAACCAGAACTTCCTGGCGCTCCAGGAGGAACTCAGCGGGACCGAGAACAAGATAGCCTACGCCCGGCAGTTCTACAACGACTCGGTGATGTCCTACGATATAGCGCGCCAGAAGTTCCCGGCGAACGTGATCGCGGGGATGTTCAAGTTCACCGAGAAGCGCGAGTACTTCGAGCCGGAGACGCCCGATTACAAGGAAGTCCCCAAGGTCTCGTTCTAGGGGGATAATCACCGCCTGATAATGCGAGCCCGGACGGCGCATGGGTGGCCGCGCCGTGTGGGTGACGGCACTTGGAGGTAGGTTCTTTTGTACGAACAGATAAGTTCAAACAAGTGGAAGTCGATGCTGATGATGTTCTTCTTCTTCGTGTTCGTACTGGGCATCGGCTACATCATCGGCAGGGCCTGGGGCGGGAGCGACGGCTGGTACTTCGGGATAATATTCGCGTTTATCTTCGCGCTCATAATGGGCCTGGTCAGCTACTACCGGAGCGATTCCATCGCGCTGCGCATCAGCGGGGCCCGGGAGGTTGGTGATGGGGAGTACCCCCGGTACCGGCACACGGTGGAGGGGTTGGCGATAGCCGCCGGGATCCCGAAACCAAGGGCATACATAATAGACAGCCCAGCCCCCAACGCCTTCGCCACCGGGCGAAACCCCGAGCACTCGGCGATAGCCATCACCACCGGGCTCCTGGAGATGCTGAACGACCAGGAACTGGAGGGCGTGGTGGCCCACGAGATGTCCCACATCAAGAACTACGACATCCTTATCATGTGTCTCACGGCGGTGCTGGTGGGTACCTTGATACTTCTCTCCGACATCCTGCTTCGGACGTTCTGGTTCGGCGATGACGACTCCGGCGGCGGAGCCTGGATAATGCTGATAGCGATAGTCCTGGCCATCCTGTCCCCGATAATCGCCCAGCTCATCAAGCTCTCCATCGGACGGAAGCGGGAGTTCCTGGCCGACGCCAACGGGGCCCTGCTCACCCGTTACCCCCCCGGGCTGGCCAGCGCGCTGTGGAAGTTGCAGCAAGACCCGCGCCAGTTCAAGAGGGCTAACAAGGCGACCGCTCACATGTTTATCGTTCAGCCTCTCAAGACCGAGAAGGGCGCAAGAGGGGGCTGGTTCAACCGCCTGTTCGATACCCATCCGCCCATTGAGGAGAGGATAAACCGGCTGAACCAGATGTCGGGCGATTTCGTCCCGACGCAAACGGGGGAAACACCGACCGTTGAGTAGAAGCAAGCGTTGCCCGCCGGCGGTACTCCTGACAGTAGCGGTAGTCATGGCGCTATTCATCGTGCCGGGTTGTTCCTGGTTCGGCGGGGATAGAGAGTCATCCGGGAAGCAGGCACCGCAGGAACAGGAGCGACTCACCTGCCCGTTATGCGGCTCCGATGTCTCCGACTCCTCGGTCATAGACCGCCGGCCGGTGGCGGTCAAGGTCGAGAATGACCCCGCGGCGCGTCCCCAGTCCGGGCTGGACAGGGCGGGAGTGGTCTACGAGGAGATAACCGAGGGCGGTATAACCAGGTTCATCGCCATATACCTCTGCCGGGACGCCGACCCGGTGGGCCCGATAAGGAGCGCGCGCCCCGCCGACACGGACATAATATACCCCTACGACGCCCTGTTCTGCCACTGTGGCGGAGCTCCCCATACGCTCAGCATGATAAAGCAGTCGAAGATAGCGGACTTCGACGAGTTCGTGGGGTACGACGCCTACTGGAGGTTCCGGGACAGAAGGGCGCCCCATAACCTGTACGCCGGCACCGCGCAGTTAAGGCAGGCGGGGGACACCATCTACCCGTTCGAGGGGGAGGTGGATGCCGCCTTCGAGTTCATGGAACAGGGGGAAATGGACAAGATGGCCGCCGACCGTGCCGAGGAGATAGAGCGCGCGGGCGCCGAGCCAACCGGCGAGCCGGGGGGGTACGAGCCGCTCATCACGGTGGTGAACAATGTCTACATCCCCTACACCGGGGTCTGCAAGGTGCAGTACGCCTACGACGCGGCGACCGGCAAGTTCCCGCGGTACGTGGCCGGCCAACCCCACACCGACCTGACGACCGGCGGGCAGCTCTCGGTGGACACGGTCATAGTGCAGTACGTTACGGTATCGCCGTCGGGGATAGTGGACGTCCACGGCGTCGATTCGCCGAACCTCGGTGTCGTAGGGTCGGGCAGGGCACAGGTGTTCATGATGGGCCAGTTGATAGACGCCAACTGGGAAAAGGTCTCACGGGGATGGCACACCCGGTACCTGGACAACTCCGGGAACGAGATCAAGCTCAAGCCGGGGTCGGTCTGGATACAGCTCGTGCCTGTCACCGACCAGGTTTCCATCGACTGACCCGGGACTTCTTTCTATTGCGGCCTGGCAGGCTATTGAGTATGATGAAATTAAGTGCCCCGTTCCATAGATACGGTTCCGCACCGAGAGCGTCGAAGCGCCGCTCCGGCAAGGCGCGCGACCGAGTCGTACTCTTGGAGTACGTCGAGGGAGCGGAACGAAGCCGGTGTGGATGCAGCGGGGTTCGAATGCCAGCGTATCTATGGAGCGGGGTACTAAGCCGAACAGGAGATGATCTGTAATGGAAAAAGGTACTGATACCGTCAAGAGAGGGCTTGCCGAGATGCTCAAGGGCGGGGTGATAATGGACGTCACCAACGTGGAGCACGCCCGCATCGCCGAGGAGGCCGGCGCGGTGGCGGTCATGGCCCTGGAGAGGGTGCCCGCGGACATAAGGGCTTCCGGGGGGGTCGCCCGCATGGCGGACCCCGCGGTAATAGAGGGCATTATGGAGGCGGTGACCATCCCGGTGATGGCCAAGTGCCGGATAGGGCATTTCGTGGAAGCGCAGGTCCTGGAGGCGATGGGTGTCGACTACATCGACGAGAGCGAGGTCCTGACCCCCGCCGACGAGAGTTACCATGTGGACAAGCACCGGTTCAGGGTGCCGTTCGTGTGTGGCGCCATTAACCTTGGCGAGGCGCTCCGTCGCCTGGGAGAAGGCGCGGCGATGCTCCGAACCAAGGGCGAGGCGGGCACAGGGAACGTGGTGGAAGCCGTGCGCCACATGCGTGCGATCACCGGCGAGGTACGCCGGCTGGCCACGTTGCCGGACGAGGAACTGATGTCGGCCGCCAAGGAGCTCCGGGCACCTTACGAGGAAGTCGTCGAGGTGGCGAGAGCCGGGAAGCTTCCAGTGGTCAACTTCTCCGCCGGGGGTATCGCGACCCCGGCCGACGCGGCGCTGATGATGCAGCTTGGCGCCGACGGCGTTTTCGTTGGGTCGGGGATATTCAAGTCGGAGGAGCCCGCGGTGAGGGCCCGGGCCATCGTGCGGGCAACCACCCACTTCGAGGACCCGGAGCTGATAGCGGAGGTCTCGAGCGGCCTGGGTGAGGCGATGAGAGGACTGGAGATAAGCGAGATCTCCAAGGAGAACCTGATTCAGTTCCGTGGCTGGTAAAGAATTTACCATCGGGGTCCTCGCCCTCCAGGGAGCGGTGAGCGAGCACCTGGCGATGATCGAGGAGTGCGGGGCCCGGGGGGTAGAAGTAAAACGCCCATCCGGGCTCGACGGCGTTCACGGGCTGATAATCCCCGGAGGAGAAAGCACCACTATTGGTAAACTAATTGATGAGTACAAGTTTGAGAGCGCCCTGCTGGAACTGGGGGCGTCCGGGGTGCCCGTGTTTGGCACCTGCGCCGGGCTTATCGTGATGGCGGCCCGGGTGGAGGGCAGGCACGGGCCGGGGCTGAGGTTGGCCGACGTAGGCGTCAGGCGCAACGCGTTCGGGCGCCAGGTGGACTCGTTCGAGGAGGATATCGTCGTCAGGGGAATCGAGGACGAGGGCCGCCCGTTTCGCGCGGTGTTCATCAGGGCCCCGGTGATAGAGGAGGCCGGCGCCGGTGTCGAGGTAATGGCAAGGTTCGGGGGAGGGGTGGTTATGGCACGTGAGGACAACTACCTGCTGAGCGCGTTTCATCCTGAGCTAACCGGTGACGGGCGCATACACGATTACTTCCTGCGGATGGTGAGAGAGTCGATAGGCGGGATAGGGACCCGGCGGTCCATAAAGCGTGATTCGGAGGTTTGAGAGATGTCAGGGCATTCGAAGTGGCATTCCATCAAGCACAAGAAGGGAAAAGAGGACGCCAGGAGAGGCAAGCTCTTCGGAAAGCTCTCCCAGAAGATAATGGTCGCGGCGCGTGAAGGCGGTGGCAACCCGGATTCCAATACTGCCCTTGCGAGCGCGATAGAGACCGCCCGTGGCTACAGCATGCCGATGGACAACATAAAGCGGGCCATCAAGAAAGGCACCGGTGAGCTGGCGGGGGGTCAGCTGGATCAGATGAGCTTCGAGGGGTACGGGGCGGGAGGTGTCGCGGTGCTGGTGGAGGTCGTAACCGACAACAGGAACCGGGCTTCCTCGGAGGTCCGCTACGTTTTCAACAAGGCGGGGGGGCACCTGGGCGAGGCCGGTTCGGTAGCGTGGGTCTTTGAGAAGAAGGGTATATTCCTGATAGAGAAGAGCCCCGAGCACAACGAGGACGAACTGCTGAACATAGCGCTCGAGGCGGGGGCGGACGACCTCAAGGGCGAGGGTGACTACTGGGAGATAGTGTGTGAAGTGGAACAGTTCAGGAACGTCCGGGAGAAACTCGCCGAGGCAGGCATCGAGCCGGAGAGCTCAGAACTCACCATGTTACCCAAGAACACAGTGCCGCTGGGTAAGAGGGACGCCAGGAGCATGCTCCGCCTGATAGAGGCGCTGGAGGAACTGGATGACGTCCACGATGTCTATGCGAACTTCGACATTCCCGACGATATACTCCAGGAGGAGGCGTCGCTTTCATGAGCGCCCCCCGCACGCCGCGCCCCCCGCACGCCGCGGACAGTTTCCGCGGGGAGGTTGATCGGTGAAGGCCCTGGGGATAGATCCAGGAATCACCAACACCGGGTTCGGGATGGTGGTGGAGGAGTCGGGGCGTATGAGCGCCGGTGATTTCGGTTCGATAAAGACACGTTCCGGTGGGGACATGTCGGACCGCCTTGATACCCTTTACAGGGAGGTAATGCGGGTAATCCGTGAACTCGAACCGGACGTCGCGGTGATTGAGCAACTGTTCTTTAACACCAACCTCAAGACGGCGGTATCGGTGGGCCAGGCCAGGGGGGTGATACTGCTCGCCTGCAGGCACGCCGAGGTCGACTGGGCCGAGTACACGCCTCTCCAGGTGAAGAAGGCCGTGGTGGGTAACGGAAACGCCGGCAAGGAGCAGGTGCGGTACATGGTGGGTGCCTTGTTGGGGATGAAGAGCCCCCCATCACCGCTGCATGCCAGTGACGCGCTGGCGATGGCGATCTGCCACCTGCAGTCCAGGAGGCTACGGGAGCTGACCGGGAGTTGAAATTAGCATGATATCTTACCTTGAAGGCAGAATCATAGAGAAGGACGTCGACTACCTGGTGGTCCTCGTAGGCGGTCTGGGCCTCGAGGTGAGAGCCCCCGCGGGCACGATAGAGAAAGCACCGGCGGTGGGAGGTGAGGTGTCCCTGTTCACCTACCTGCACGTCAGGCAGGACGTGTTGCAGCTCTACGGTTTCTCCTCGGCGCGGGCCCGTGAACTGTTCATCAAGCTGATGTCGGTTTCAGGGTTTGGTGCGGCGAAGGCGCTGTCGGTGCTGTCGATCTTCTCTCCCGACGGTTTCGGGGAGATCGTGGCGCGGGGAGACGTGGACGCTCTCACCATGATCCCCGGGGTGGGCAAGAAGAGCGCGCAGCGACTGCTCCTGGAGATGAGAGATAAGATAGAGCCGGTCTTCGATGATGTCGGGATGTCCGGGGGCCGGCGGACGTCGCTCAAGGAGGCGCTGGAGGCGCTGGTGCAACTCGGTTACTCACGGGGCGAGGCCCACGACGCCTTGAAGAAATACCCGGCCGACAATGGGGAAGCGGGGGTCGAGAAGATGCTCCAGTTCGCCCTGAAAAACATAAACCGTTAACCTGGGAGCAACGCATGCCGGATGAAGACAGGGAACTGGCCTCAAAGGCGGTGTCGCAAGAGGAACAGGCGCTGGACATTACCCTGCGGCCCCGGCTCCTGAAGGATTTTATCGGCCAGGAAGCCAACAAGGAGCAGTTGCGAATATTCATCAAGGCCGCTCGGGGGCGGGGAGACGTCCTCGACCATATCCTGATCTCCGGGCCGCCCGGCCTGGGCAAGACGACGCTCGCCACGATTATCGCGGGCGAGTTGCAGGTAAATATAAGGCACACCAGCGGGCCGGCGCTGGAGAGGCAGGGGGACCTGGCGGCCATACTCACCAACCTGGAGCCCGGCGAGGTCCTGTTCATAGACGAGATACACCGTCTCCCCCGGGTCGTTGAGGAGATACTCTACCCGGCGCTGGAGGACTTCAAGATAGATATCGTGATAGGGAAGGGGCCCGGTGCCCGTTCGGTGAGACTGGAGTTGCCCCCCTATACCCTGATAGGCGCGACCACCAGGGTGGGCCTGATGACAGGACCGCTGCTAACTCGATTCGGGGTCTCCATGAGACTCAACTATTACCCCACCGAAGAGGTGGACAAGATAGTGAAGCGGGCCGCGGGGATACTGGATATCAAGGTGGACGACGAGGGAGCCGCCGAGGTAGCCAGGAGAGCCAGGGGAACTCCCCGAATCGCCAACCGGCTGCTCAGAAGGGTCCGCGACTACGCAGAGGTGGAAGCCGACGGGGTCGTTACCGGAGATGTGGCCAGAAAGGCGATGGAGATGCTCCAGATAGACCCGATGGGCCTGGACATGTTGGACCAGGCGCTGCTGGCCACGGTGATAGATAAGTTTGCGGGGGGACCGGTGGGCCTTAAGACGTTGGCGGCCGCGGTGGGGGAGGAGCCCGACACGCTGGAGGAAGTCTATGAACCATTTCTCATGCAGCTGGGTTTCCTGAAGCGCACGCCCCGGGGGCGCGTGGCGACCCCCCGCGCGTTCAAGCACCTTGGGCGGGACATCGAGGGCGGCGGGGGGAGCTTGTTTTAAGGAACCCCCCGAGACCCCCCATCCTGGCCTTCCCCCCCGAGACCCCCCATCCTGGCCTTCCCCCCAGCGGGGGGAAGGAAGAGATAGGGGGGAAGGGGCAGAAGGGGGGAGAAGGGGCACGGAAGGGAATGGCGGTGAAGATACTTATACACGCCTGCTGTGCCCCGTGCCTCATACATCCGTACGACCTCTTCACCGGTCGGGGGTACGAGGTGGTGCCGTACTTCTACAATCCGAACATCCACCCGTTCCGGGAGTACCGCGAGCGTTACTTCGCCGCCCTCGACTACGCTTCAGAGAAAGGGATCAAACTGCGGGCCGGACCGTACGAGATGGAGCGGTTTCTTGCCGAGGCCCCCTCGCCTGCCGGTGAGAGGTGCGAGGTCTGCTACCGGATGAGGCTCGGGCGCTCCGCCGCCGAGGCGCGGGCCCTTGGCATCGCGCGGTTCACTACCACGCTCCTGGTGAGCCCGTACCAGGACCAGGAGAAGATAGGCCGGGCCGGGCGGGCGGCCGCCGCCCAACACGGCGTCGAGTTCATCTTTGAGGACATGAGTTCGGGGTACCGGGAATCGGTGCGGATCTCCAGGGAAGCCGGCATGTACAGGCAGAAGTACTGTGGTTGCGTCTACAGTGAGAAGGAGAGATTTCAGAAGAGCGATCCGCCGGGGGAGATATGAAGACTGAACTTTTCGATTACCCGCTCCCCGGTTCACTGATCGCCCAGGAACCCCTGCCTGAGCGTGATTCCAGCCGCCTCATGGTGGTGGAGCGCGGCTCAGGAGATATCGCCCACCGGCGGTTCAGCGACCTGACGCGATTGCTGTCCCCGGGTGATTGCCTGGTGGTGAACAGCTCCAGGGTTTTTCCCGGGCGCCTTCACGCCAGGAAAGAAACGGGGGGATCAGTCGAACTGTTACTTCTGGAGAGGGTGGCTGACGGCACCTGGGCCGTCCTGGTGGGAGGGGCGCGTCTCAGGCCTGGTGTCAGGTTGTCGTTCTCCCGGAGCCCGATATCGGCGGAGGTGGTGGAGGGGCCCGTGGAGGGAAAGGCCACAGTCAGGTTCGAAGCCCTGAAGGGAGAGGCGAAGGCGATCGACGAGATGATATTCGACTGCGGTACGGTGCCGCTCCCCCCTTACATCAAGGAGGGGCCGGCGGACATGGAGAGGTACCAGACGGTCTACTCCAACAGGGAGATATCGGCGGCCGCTCCCACCGCGGGCCTTCACTTCACCCCACGCCTGCTGGAGGAACTGAAGGACGCGGGTGTCATCGTGGCCCGGTTGGAACTGGCGGTTGGGCTTGACACGTTCCTGCCGGTGAGGGAGGAGGACATCGAGGACCATGGAATTCACCGGGAATGGTTCTCGGTGGATGAGCGTTGCGCGGGCACGCTTCAGGACGTCCGGGCGCGCGGCGGGCGCGTGGTGGCGGTGGGGACCACCGTGGTGCGGGCGCTGGAAACGGTGGCCGAACCGGGCGGACGGGTATTACCGGGCTCGGGGCGCACCGGCCTCTTCATAACGCCCGGCTACCGGTTTCGCGCCGTGGACGCGCTGGTAACCAACTTTCACTTTCCCCGTACGACGTTGCTTATGCTGGTGTGCGCTTTCGGGGGCCGCCCTCTGGTGATGGACGCCTACAGGGCGGCGGTCGGGGAGCGCTACCGTTTCTACTCGTTCGGCGACGCGATGCTGGTGCTCCGATGAGTTCAAACCGTGCCGAATTCGCTTTCCGGGTAACCGCGCGCGACCAATCGACCGCGGCGCGGTGCGGCGTGCTCACCACCCGCAGTGGCGACGTCCAAACACCTTTATTCATGCCGGTGGCGACCCTCGCTTCGGTGAAGGCGGTAAGACCGGAGGAGGTACGTCGATTGGGATTCGAGATGGTCCTCGCAAACGCCTACCACCTCTGGCTGAGGCCGGGGGTGGAGGTTGTCGAGGGGGCGGGAGGCCTGCATCGGTTCATGGGTTGGGATGGGCCGGTGCTCACAGACTCGGGCGGGTACCAGGTCATGAGCCTGGGCGGCGACGTGAAGATAACCCGCGAGGGTGCCTCCTTCCGCTCTCATCATGACGGGGAACGGGTTTTCTTGAGCCCTGAACTGTCCATGGAGATCCAGGAGCGGCTGGGTGCCGACATCGTGATGACGCTGGACGAGTGCCTGGAGTACCCGGTGGGCCGCGAGAGGGTCGGCGAGTCCCTCGAGCTCTGCCACGACTGGGCCGCCAGGTGCCGCGATGCCCACCGGCGCGCCGACCAGGCGCTGTTCGGCATAGTCCAGGGAGGAATGTACGGCGACCTGCGGGAGGAAAGCGCCCGGGCGATTTCCCGGATCGGCTTTGATGGGTACGGCCTTGGAGGTTTCAGTGTCGGGGAGCCTCGTGAGTTCACGCTCGAACTGGTCGAGCTCACTCTCTCTTTTCTGCCGGGAGGCGCGCCGCGATACCTGATGGGAGTGGGGGACCCGGTGGGGGTGGCCGAGTCGGTGGCCCTGGGGGTGGACATGTTCGACTCCGCGTTTCCGACCCGCATCGCGAGAAACGGCACCGCGATAATCACAGGGGGGCGGATAAACCTGCGGAACTCCCGTTTTTCCAACGACTACGCGTCCTTGGACGATTCCTGTGAGTGCTACGCCTGTAGCGGCTTCACCCGCGCCTACGTTCGGCACCTGGTGATGTCCAGGGAGATACTGGGGTTTCACCTCCTGACCATCCACAACCTCCACCAGTTGTCACGGCTCATGGCGGAATTGAGAGAAGCGATAGCCGCCGGGTGCCTGGGAGACCTGCTCGGGCGGTTGCGGGCAAACCGTTGTGAATGACAAAGATATACTCTTCCTTTATGATAGGTGAATCGGTCAGGTGGCGAAACAGGAAACAGTAAGGGATGGTGGACGATGGAATACGTTTTAGGGTTGCTGGTGACCCACCAGATGCTGCTGCAAAACGGCACGGAGGAGGCGGCCAAGACCTCAGGGGTCGGCGCCTGGGGAATGTACGCGCTGATAGCTATCATGGTTGCGGTGTTCTACTTCCTGTTGATTCGGCCGCAGCGCAAGCGGGCCAAGGATCACGAATCGATGGTGTCCGAGCTTCGCAAGGGGGACGAGGTGGTGACCATCGGAGGCATCCACGGCATCCTGAAGAGGATTTCCGACGACATCGTGGTGGTCGAGGTGGACAAGGGCGTCAGGATGACACTGTCCCGTTCCGCGATATCCAAGAGCATTACCGAGCACGAGGAAGAGGAGTTGGAAGAGGAGGAGTACGAAGAAGAGGAGTACGAGGAGGAGGAGGAGGAGTACGAGGAAGAAGCCGATGATGAAAGCGAAGAGTAGGCGGGTCGCGTGCCGGCCGGCCGGGCGCGGCTGCTTTTTTTCGGGTAAGTCATGAACAGAAACAGCAAAGATGCTATTTCCATAGGAATTGTTCTTCTAATCCTGGCCTGTCTGTTCGGGGCGATACTGGGATTCGACCTGGAGCCCCGTCTCGGGCTGGACCTCCAGGGCGGCATCGGGCTGGTGTTCAAGGCCAAGCCCGCCAAGGGGACCAAGCTCGACACCGGGGTGCTGGACAAGACGGTGGACAAGATCAGGGACAGGGTAGACAAGCTCGGGGTGGCCGAGCCGGAGATAACCCGGCAGGGCGCGGAGAACGTGGTGGTCCAGCTACCGGGCATCAGCGATCCGGAAAGGGCGAAGGAACTGGTGGGAACCACCGCCCAGTTGCAGTTCAGGATAGTTGAGGATAGCAAGGATGAGTCCGAGGCAAAGGACGACGAGAGCTGGAAGGTATCGGAAGGCGAGGAGGCCCTGCAGCCGGAAGCGGTGATAATCCTTCCCTACGAGGAGGACAAGTCCGTCACCTTGCTCAAGCTCGGGCCGACGCTCCTTACCGGGGACGCGATAAAAAAAGCGCAGCTCGGATACGGTGACCAGGGGGAGGCCAAGATCAACTTCGAGCTGGGCGGCGAGGGCAAAGGCACGTTCGGCGATATCACAACCGAGAATGTAGAGAAGCGGTTGGCTATCGTGCTCGACTACGAGGTGGAGTCGGCCCCCAACATCAAGGATCCGATTACCGACGGCCACGGCGAGATAACCGGGGACTTCACCACGGATGAGGCCAACGACCTGGTGATCGTCCTCAACACCGGCGCGCTGCCGGTGGAACTGGAGCTTATCCACGAGCAGGAGGTTTCCGCCACCCTGGGGAGCGACTCCCTGAAGAAGGGGCTGGTTGCGGGGCTCGTGGGCCTGGCGATAGTGGCGCTGTTCATGCTCCTCTACTACCGGGCGATGGGTGTCATTACCTGCATGGGCCTGCTGGTCTTCGGCGGCCTCATGTACGGGTTCATCTGCGTGCTGGGGGAGTTCTGGAGCCTGTCCATCGCCGGCATAGCCGGTATCATTGTGGCCATCGGGATCGCGGCCGATTCCAGCATCGTCTATTTCGAGCGCCTCAAGGAGGAGGTAAGGGACGGGAGGACACTCCGCAGCTCGGTGGACAGCGCCTACAAGTCCGCGTTCCGTACCATACTGGCCGCGGACACCGTCTCCTTCACCGCCGCCGCCATCCTGTATATTTTCGCGGTGGGCTCGGTCAAGGGCTTCGCCTTCACGCTGGGGATGGCCACCCTCTTCGACGTATTCATTTCGTATGTCTTCGTAAGGCCGGTGACCGCGTTGATGGCGCAGTGGAAGACGTTCGGCACACCCGCGGCCATGGGCATAAGGCACCTGGAGGAGCCGAAGGGTGGGGGTGGGTCGTCTTGAGGATACTCCCGCGCCGCCGCGATATCGACATCGTAGGCAGGAAGTACGTCTGGTTATCGGTTTCAGTGGTAATCGTCCTTATCGCCATAGTGGCGTTGTTCACCAAGGGACTTAACTTCGGGATCGACTTCACCGGAGGCACCCAGCTCACAATCAAGTGCGAGGACGGGACCTCAACCGGAGACATTCGGGGCGTGATGGGGGAGTTCGGCTACGCCGACGCCAAGATACAGGAGGTCGGGGACAACCAGTTCACGATAAGGACTCCGCGGCTCGAGAAGGAGCAGGTCGCCCAGATGGAGGAGGCGCTCAAGAAGGGCGCCGGAATGGAGAAGCTGGAGGAGGAGTACGATGTAGGCCCCGGGTGGGGCGCCCAGGTCAGCCGCCAGGCGCTGATCGCGCTACTGGTGTTCCTGCTGGCGATCCTTATCTACATCAGTCTTCGCTTCGAGTTCAAGATGGCGATATGCGCCATTGTCGCGCTCTTTAACGACGTGGCGGCAACGGTGGGGGTATACGCGCTGGTTGGGCGGGAGGTGACCCCGGCGACGGTCATCGCGGTGCTGACCATCATGGGTTATTCCCTGTACGACACCATAGTCATCTTCGACCGGGTGAAGGAGAACACCGACCTGCTGACCCGCCAGAGCAGGAAGACCTACTCAGAGACGGTGAACGACGCCTTGAACCAGGTCATGGCCCGCTCCATTAATACCTCGCTGACCACGTTGATACCGATTCTCGCTATCATGCTTTTCGGTGGCGAAACACTCAAGGCGTTCGCGTTCGCGCTTTTCATCGGGGTCATTGCCGGCACTTGCTCCAGTATCTTCATCGCCGGCCCCCTGCTCGCGATGTGGAAGGAAACCGATCCGAAGTACCGCGCGTACCGGGAGAGGGTCCAGCGGAAAGAGGCCCGCAAGTCCCGTGCGGCCCAGACCGTGAAATCCCAGCCCGCGGACGGCGAGCCGGCGGCGAAGAAGAAGGCGCCGGTGGACCGTGCGGCTCCAGGGGTGAAGCCCGAACCAGAGGCCAGGCCAAAGCCGGCGGCGAAGAAGCCGGCGGCGAAGAAGCCGGGGGGCTCTGCGAAATCGAGGACCAAGGGTCCCGGTAGCGGGAAGAAAAGGAAGAAGAAAAAGAAGAAACGATGACAGAAGATTCCCCGGGATCGGAGAAGTTCCTGACGCTCACCCGGCGATACATGTCCAAGGGCGGCCAGCGCCAGGTGGAGAAGGCTTACCGGTTTGCTCGTGAGGCGCACCGGGGCCAGTGCCGGAAATCCGGGGAAAGTTATGCCGAGCATCCGATCGCGGTGGCGACAACCCTGGCCGAGCTGGAACTAGATCCCGATACGGTGGGTGCCGCACTGCTTCACGACGTGGTTGAAGATACCCCCTTTTCCTTGAACGATATCCGCCTCCAATTCGGTGAGCAGATCGCGGAGATCATCGACGGTGTAACCAAGCTCGACCGTTTCGAGTTCTCTTCCCGCGAGGAACAGCAGGCGGAGAACATGCGCAAGATGCTGATATCGATGGCCGGGGACGTCAGGGTGATCCTCATCAAGCTGGCCGACCGGCTCCACAACATGGAAACCATCTCGGCCCTGAGGCCGGAGAGGCAGCGGGAGATCTCAGCTGAAACCCTTGAGATATACGCGCCGCTGGCCCACCGATTCGGCATATCGCAGATAGAGTGGAAACTGGAGGATTTCGCGTTCGAGGTCCTGTACCCAAAGCGCTACCGGCAGATACAGAAGATGGTGTCCGAGCGGAGGATGGAGCGAGAGACGTACATGAAGCAGGTCACCGAGCAGATCTCCGAGCAGTTGAAGAAGCACAGGATAAAGGCGGAGGTGTCCGGTCGGGTCAAGCATTTCTACAGCATCTACGAGAAGATGGTAAACAGGGGCATCGAGTTCGACGAGATAATGGACCTGTCGGCGGTCAGGGTTATGGTGGAGTCGGTAAAAGACTGCTACGGGGCGCTGGGGGTCATTCACTCCACCTGGAAGCCGGTACCCGGGCGGTTCAAGGATTACATCGCGATGCCCAAGCTGAATATGTATCGTTCGCTTCACACCGTTGTCATGAGTCTGGAAGGACGACCGCTGGAGATCCAGATAAGGACCCGTGAGATGCACCGGACATCGGAGTTCGGCATCGCCGCTCACTGGCTGTATAAGGAGTCCAAGCGCAAGGATCACGGCGGACGCGCCTGGCTGAAGCAGGTAATGGACTGGCAGCGCGAACTGAAAGATCCTACCGAGTTCATGAAGACGCTCAAGATCGACCTGTTCCAGGACGAGGTATTCGTTTTCACCCCCGGGGGGAAGCTGATCTCGCTGTCCAGGGGGGCTACCCCGATCGACTTCGCCTACGCCGTTCACACCGAGGTCGGGCATAACTGCGTTGGTGCCAAGGTCAACGGGAAGATGGTTCCCCTCACCTACCAGATCCAGACCGGCGACATCGTGAACATAATGACGTCCAAGACATCCAAGGGCCCGAGCCGTGATTGGCTGAACATCGTTGAAACATCGCGCGCCCGCAACAAGATCCGCCAGTGGTTCAGCCGGGAGAGGCGCGAGGACGAGAGGCAGGAGGGCAAGGAGGTCCTGGACAGGGAGATGCGGAAGCGCGATCTACCCATCAAGGGCAAAGAGGTGGAAAGGGTGCTGGCGCAGGTCGGGGAGGACTACCACTATGCCCGGGTGGAGGATCTCTACCGAATGATTGGCGCGCGCCATATATCGCCGGGCCATGTCGTCAACAAGATCGCCCAGTACCTCGGGCTCGAAAAGAAGAGCGTCATCGTCCCCGAGACCGAGGCGGAGACCCCGCCGCCGGGGGTCAGGGTGGTGGACGACCACATCCGGCAGAAGATAAGGGTCCACGGCGTGGACAACGCACTGGTAACAGTTGCCCGTTGTTGCTCCCCGCAGCCGGGCGATGATATCGTCGGTTTCGTGACCCGCGGGCGCGGAGTTTCGGTGCATCTCCGGGAGTGCACCAACGTGCGGGAGTTATCCCACGAGGTGGACCGCATGATCGATGTGACGTGGGAGGAGGCAACGCCGGAGTTAAGGGTGGCGGAGATACGCGTCAAGGCGATGGACCGTCCCAAGCTGGTGCGGGATATAACCACCGTGCTGGGGGACCAGCAGATCAACATCCTGTCGGCCTCCTTCTCAATCGATTCCCAGCACATGGCAAGCAGTAAGTACCTCTTCGAGATAGCCGGGAACGTTCACCTCGAGGAGATAATCAAGGAGCTCAGAAAGATCGACTCGGTGTACGACGTTGTCGAGGTCGGTTCAACCGAAGAGATGGGCACCGACTAGAACTTGGAGAACGGGGGCTAAGTGCTTCGCTGGATAGATACGGTTAAGCACCGAGAGCGTCGAGGCGCCGCTCCGGCAAGGCGCGCGACTCATGCGTACTCCTGTAGTACGCTTGGGGAGCGGAACGTAGCCGGTGTGGATGCAGCGGCGTTCGAATGCCAGCGTATTTATGGAGCGAGGTACTAAGTTGAGGGCGGTACTCCAGCGGGTGAAACGATGCTCGGTCGCCGTTGAGGGTGAGGTCTACTCCGAAATCGGGGAAGGCCTCCTGGTGCTGCTGGGCGTTGAGCCGGACGACGGAAACGATCAGACCGACTATCTTGCCGACAAGATACTCAAGGTGAGGATATTTCCCGACGGCGATGGCAGGATGAACCTCTCCGCCCTTGATGTCCGGGCGGGCATCATGGTGGTCAGCCAGTTCACCCTTCTGGCGAACTGCAGCAAGGGCAGGAGGCCTTCTTTCGTGGCGGCTGCGCCTCCCGAAAAGGCCGAGGAGTTGTACCGGGTGTTCGTCGGGCGGGTTTCCGACTCGGGCCTCACCGTGCGAACAGGCGTCTTCGGGGCCATGATGAATGTAAGACTGGACAACTGGGGCCCCGTTACATTTATCGTGGATACTCCCCCCAAAGAGTAACAATAGAACGCTCCAACCACAATTTCAACAAAACGCAACAATGGTGCCAGGCACCATGCGTGCAAAACGCAACAACGGTGCCAGGCACCATGCGTGCAAAACGCATAGACGTCGGAGAGTGTTATCATTTAGTATCTTTGCCGCGCGTCGGAAGTGAGTGTGAACTGGTGGGAGAACTCCACGTAAGAAGAGTTGTCGTCGGGATGTATCAAACCAACTGCTATATCGTCATGGACCGGGAGACAGGAGAGGGATACATCATCGACCCCGGCGGCAATTACCGGGGTATCCTCAACGCCGCTCGTGAGGAGGGGCTTAAATGCCTTGGAATCCTGTGTACCCACGGCCACATGGACCACGTGGGCGCGGTTGGAAAGGTGGCGGAGGCCACCGGCGCCCCGGTTTATGTTTCTGACGAGGACTCGGGAATCCTGGAGGGGACCGGCCGAGGACTCGAAGGCAGGTTGGGCTCCCTGGTGGTTTCGAGACCTGGTGGGGTTGAGCTTATCAAGGAGGGTGACACGTTGCGACTGGGGGAGAACACCATAAAGGTCCTGCGCACACCGGGACACACCAGGGGTTCGCTCAGCTTCCTTTGCGGGGAGTACCTCTTCTGCGGCGACTTCATATTCCAGGGTTCCGTGGGACGCACCGACCTCAAGGGCGGCTCGATGAAGCAGTTGCTGGAAGCGGTAAAGAAGGAGGTCTGGGTGCTCCCACCCGAAACCAGGATACTTCCCGGTCACGGCCCGGAGACATGCGTCGCCGACGAGAAGGCGACAAACCCTTACCTGCGGAGCCTGGGGAGCAACTGATGGCATTAAAGTACCACGCGCCAAGAGGGACTTCCGACCTGGTGTTTCCGGAGTCGGAGAAGGTGGAGCGACTGGTGGAGATCGCCTGTGAGGCCTGTGCCCTGTACGGGTACCGGAGAGTCAGCACGCCTGTCCTGGAGAGCACCGGGCTCTTTCGCCGTAGCATCGGCGAGGAAACCGACATTGTGACCAAGGAGATGTACACGTTCGAGGACTCCGGCGGCGAGTCGCTCACCCTCCGGCCGGAGGGGACCGCCCCGGTGGTGAGGGCCTACCTGGAGGCGGGCTTGAGGTCAGAGGGTCTTCCCCAGAAGCTTTACTACGCCGGCCCCATGTTCCGCCGGGAGAGGCCCCAGGCGGGGAGGTTCAGGCAGTTCAGCCAGGTGGGCGCCGAGGCTATCGGCAGTGAGGACCCGTTGCTGGACGTGGAGATGATCTCGCTGTCAGTGGCGATATTTGACGACCTCGGCCTCCAGCGGTACACACTCCTCCTCAACACCGTAGGCTGCCGGGCGTGCAGGCCCGCGTACCTGGAGGACCTCACAACCTTTCTCGGTGACGTGTCCGGACGGCTGTGTGACAGGTGCCGGGAGCGCGCAAAGAAGAACCCGCTACGGGTGTTTGACTGCAAGGAGGAGCGTTGCCGGGAGACGCTCAAGAACGCTCCGGTCATACTGGACGCGGTATGCTCGGGGTGCGGGAGGCACTTCGAGGAGGTCATCTCGGGGCTCGAGCGCCTCGGCGTGCCTTTCTCAGTCGATAAACACCTGGTACGCGGGCTCGACTACTACACAAGGACGACATTCGAGTTCAAGTTCCGAGATATCGGTGCCCAGGACACGGTATCAGCGGGCGGCCGTTACGATTACCTGGTGGAGGAACTGGGCGGCCCGGACACGCCCGCGGTTGGATTCAGCATGGGCGTAGAGCGACTGGTGATGGCGATGGATGCCCAGGGGCTCGACCCGTTTGGGCGTCGAAGACTGGACGTGTTCATAGCCGGGGCTCCCGGAGTGGACCGCGGGCGATTGCTCGAGTTGTTGTCGAGAGTTCGCTCCGAAGGGGTAAGCGCCGATACCGACTATATGGACAGGGGCCTGAAGGCGCAGTTGAAGCAGGCGAACCGGCTCGACGCGAGGCTGGTGGTACTCCTGGGCCCGGACGAGATGGAGCGAGGCGAGGCGGTCTTCCGCGACCTGGAGGAGTCCAGGCAGTGGGAGGTCCCCCTGACAGAGGTGCCCGCCAGGGCTTTAGATTTCCTGGGAGGCCGATGACCACCGTTTCAATGTATCTCAAGCGCTTGACCTGCGGCTTTGACGAACAGGAAATGAAAGGCGAAGCAAGGTAATGGAAAAAAGCGAGAGAAGGCTAAACGTTTCGTTCAGGTTGAAGCGAGACGAGTTATGTGGGGAACTTGACGATTCCTGCTGTGGCCGCGAGGTTACGCTGAACGGATGGGTAGCCAAGAGGCGTGACCACGGCGGGCTCATATTCGTGGACCTGCGAGATGAATCAGGCGTGGTCCAGGTGGTGTTCGACCCAAGGGCATCGAAGGAGTCGCACGCCGTGGCTGAAACCGTAAGGCCGGAGTACGTCCTGGGGGTCAGGGGAGAGGTACGCCATCGCCCCGACGGAACCGAGAACCCCGAGATGGCCACCGGGATGGTCGAGGTCCTTGCCGGTGACGTGGAGGTGATCAACCCATCCATCACCCCTCCGTTCGAGATAAAGCCGGGGATAAACGTGGAAGAGAAGATACGCTTGAAGTACCGGTACCTGGACCTTCGCCGCGAAGACATTCACCAGGTGCTCAAGGTCCGTCACCGGATAGTAAAGGCCACACGGGATTACCTGGACTCCGAGGGGTTCACCGATATAGAGACCCCGCAACTGACCAAGAGCACCCCCGAGGGCGCCCGTGACTACCTGGTTCCGAGCCGGGTCCAGCCCGGGCGTTTCTTCGCGCTCCCGCAGTCCCCGCAACTGTTCAAGCAGACGTTGATGATATCCGGTTTCGAGCGGTACTACCAGATCGCGCGGTGCTTTCGGGACGAGGACCTCAGGGCGGACCGCCAGCCGGAGTTCACCCAGGTGGACATCGAGATGGCGTTCGTGGACGAGGAAGATGTCATGGATGTGGTGGACGGCCTCATGGCGGTGGTATTCGGCGCGGTGGGCAGGAGTCTCGAGGTCCCCATCGGGCGCATGCCGTACAGCCGCGCGATGGAGCTCTACGGCACCGACCGCCCTGACCTCAGGTACGGCTTGAACATGGCCACCCTTGACGGCGTGTTCGAGGGGACCGGGTTCAAGGTGTTCGCGGGTACCCTCAACTCCGGCGGCTCGATCAGGGGAATGAGGGTCGAGGGAGGGGGTGGGATGACCCGCTCGGAGCTTGACGGATGGACCGGCAGGGCCCGGGAGTTAGGCGCGGCCGGCCTGGTGTGGTTCGTCCTGGAGGAAGGCGAGTTGAGGTCCCCCATCGTAAAGTTCCTCACCGAAGATGAGAAGGACGGGCTTACGTCAGCCCTTCGTCTCCGGCCGGGAGACGCGGCTTTCCTGGTGGCGGGAGACCGCGGGATGTGTGACGAGGTGCTCTACCAGTTGCGAGGCGAGGTCGCCCAGAAGCTGGGCCTCGCCGAAGAAGGCGAGTTCAAATTGACCTGGATAGTCGATTTTCCACTCCTGGAGCACGACCCGGAGGGGGGCAGGTACAGGTCGCTGCACCACCCTTTCACCAGCCCCACCGAGGAGTCGCTGGCGCTCCTGGATGAAGAACCGCTTGCCGCGAAGGCAAGGGCTTACGACATCGTCATGAACGGGGTGGAGATCGGCGGGGGGTCGGTGAGGATACACCGCCGCGATGTCCAGGAGAGGATGTTCGAACTGCTGGGCATAACGCCCGAGGAGTACCGGTCCCGGTTTGGCTTCCTGCTGGAGGCGCTTCAGTACGGGGCTCCGCCCCACGGGGGCATCGCCATGGGCCTTGACCGGCTGGTGATGTTGCTTACCGGACACGACACCATAAGGGACACTATAGCGTTTCCCAAGACGCAGTCGGCGTCCTGCCTGCTGACCGGGGCCCCCGACGAGGTAGACCCGGCCCAGATAAGGGAACTGGGACTCAAGCAAGCTTTCGAATGACCCGCGAGCAGACCGGCCGCGCGGGTGGCCGCCGTTACTGGAATCCGATAGTTCGCGTAGAAGTGCTGAATACGTCTTTCTCACGAATTGTCACCGATACCCGGAGCCCATCGGCCGTGATGCCTGGTGCTTCCGTGGAAACGGCTACTTCTCCGGTAACGACTGTTCCCCGCCGGGCGTCGGACAGGTACTCGACGTTGAAAGCGACAGGGTCGCTCCCGTCGAGGAGATCTGTGAGTTCCACCTCCCGCGGTGGCAGGTCGGGCGAGGAGTAGACCCGGGCTAGCAACCTTCGGCTTTCCTCCCCGGGGCGGAAGATGAAGACGCGCTCCAACCCGGTTGAACCGTCCGCCTCGAAACACCCGGTGGAACGGTCGTCGTCCAGGTCCTCCAGCAGGTCGAGTGTCGCGCACCTTCCGCCGGTGAGAAGGACACCCTCCGGCTTCTCTTCAACGTCTATCCACCGGGCGCCTCTGATCATGACCTCCAGGCTGTCCAGCAGGCGTTCCCCTTCACGCGCGACATCCCTCTCCATACCGGTGTCCCGGGAGTCCACCGCGCCTCCGACCATCAGGACGATGCCCGTGAGCAGTATGACCGTAAGCGCAACCGGGAGTATCGTGTCGGATAGCGGGGACCCGCGCCTGCCTCCGGTCGCTGTTTTCCGGCGTTCCCTCGGAACAACGATTGTCGTCACCTCGTCTCTTCATCAGCCCCCCTAACAGTAGTCAACTGGGGTGAATTGTTCAAGAGAAAAGCGACTGTGGGCACTCCGGCCCAACCCGCTCGAAGCAATCTCACGTCCCTGGTGGGCCGGTTGAGGAACAGGTCCCTGTCCATCCCGTTCGTTGGTGGTACCGAGAGCGCTGTGATATATTTAGCAGCAAAGTTTAGCCGGGACAGATTGGTTTACTGTCGTTTGGCCGGTACGCCCAGAGGAGAGGAGTGTCCTATGTCCGCCGGTGAGGTTTCAGGACTTATCGCCGCCATCGCCTTCGCCTTGATGTCGGTATTCACGGTCTGGTTGCTGTACCAGTTGGTGATGACGATGGGCATACTCAACCGGTTTCTCGACGATGTCAGGGTCGAGACGGTTCCGTTGATGACCAGGCTCCAGACCATGATGGACCACGTCAACACCGAACTGGACCGGGTGGACGGGATACTCACCGCCGTGGAGTCCATGTCGGAGAAGGCGAACAACGCCACCAAGATGGTGCAGGAAGTCGTCACCTCACCGGTAGTGAAGGCCATCGGCATAGGCGCCGGAGCCGGCAGGGCTTTCGGCAAGTGGAGAAAGAAGTAGACAGAACCCCACCCAAATGGGGCGAGAATGACGCACTGGTGACAGGCACCAGTGCGTCATTAAACGCTTGAGGAGCGGATTCCTTGACCGGTAAAGAGATACGGGACATCTTCATACGATTTTTCGAGCAACGGGAGCACCACCTGGTCTCCAGCTCATCGCTGGTGCCCAACGACCCGACCCTGCTCCTTACCAACGCGGGCATGGTGCAGTTCAAGCCGTACTTCCAGGGCGAGGAAAAGCCACCTTACCGGCGGGCCATCTCCGTTCAGAAATGCCTGCGCACCACCGATGTCGAGTCGGTGGGCATAACCGCAAGACATAACACCTTCTTTGAGATGCTGGGAAACTTCTCCTTCGGCGACTACTACAAGGAGAGTGCCATACCGTGGGCCTGGGAGTTGATAACAGGGGACCTGGGCATCGACCCGGCGACCCTATGGATATCTGTCTATACCGACGATGACGAGGCGGCGCGCATCTGGAAGGACACGCCGGGCGTCAATGGAGAGCGCATTTTCCGGCTGGGTGAGGAGGACAACTTCTGGAAAATGGGCGCGACCGGTCCCTGCGGTCCGTGCTCGGAGATTTATTACGACCGGGGAGAGCGGTTCGCCTGCGGCCCCGACTGCCGGGCTGGATGTGAATGCGACCGTTTCCTCGAGCTGTGGAACCTGGTGTTCATGCAGTACGACCGCCAGGTGGACGGCTCTCTTGTCGGGTTGCCGATGAAGAGCATCGACACCGGGATGGGGCTGGAAAGGTTGGCGGTTATCAAGCAGGGCGTGGACAACATCTTCGAGACCGACCTGATAATGCCGGTGGTGGCTTCTATAGCCGGACTCTCAGGGGTGGAACTGGGGGACTCCTCGGACACTGACATGTCCATAAAGGTGGTGGCGGACCATGCCCGAGCGGCCACTTTCCTTATCTCCGACGGAGTGGTTCCCTCTAATGAGGGAAGGGGCTACATATTACGCCGGCTCCTCCGCAGGGCGGTCCGGCACGGCAAGTTGCTGGGCATCGGGGGGTTATTCATGAACGGCCTGGCCGACGTGGTCGTCGAGTTGCTGGGCGATGTCTATCCCGGCCTGAAAGAGCACCACAGACTAGTCAGTGGGGTCATAGAGGCGGAAGAGGAACGTTTCGGCCAGACCCTCCAGCAGGGGATAGACCTGCTGGGAGGGGTTATCGACGACCTCGAGGGAAGCGGTGAGGACACCATTGACGGAAAGACCGTCTTTCACCTCCACGATACGCTCGGGTTCCCTCTCGAGCTTACCGAAGAGATAGCCCTGGACCGGGGCATAGGCGTTGACCGAGAGGAATTCAATGTCCTGATGGAGGAGCAGAAAGAGCGCGGGCGGCACTCCCGCGAGACCGAGGTGGATGACGAAAGAGATGTCTTTGTGGAGCTCTGTCGCCAGAAGGGGCGTACCTCCTTCGGGGGTTATCAGCACGGCAACGCCGCCGGGAGAGTGGTGGCGCTGGTGTCGGAGGGTCGGATGGTCGAGGCCGCGAGCGACGGTGAACGGTTGGATATCGTCCTGGACCGCACCCCGTTCTACGCGGAGTCGGGCGGGCAGGTCGGCGATACCGGCACCATCAAGGGGCCGCGCGGTACCGTGGAGGTCGAGGATACCGTCTACGGTGCTCCCGGGATGGCGGTCCACCGGGGCGTTCTCTCCGGCTCGCTGGAGTTGGGGGACGAGGTCGAGGCGGCGGTCGATATGGGGAGGAGGATGGACATCTCCCGGAACCATAGCGCGACACATATCCTGCACTGGGCACTCAGGGAAGTGCTGGGCACACACGCCAAGCAGTCCGGCTCCTTCGTCACCCCGGAGAGGCTCCGATTTGACTTCACCCACTTCAAGCCGGTATCTCCGGAGGAACTGGAGGAGATAGAGAGGCTTGCCAACAACAATGTGCTTGCCGACGTGGAGGTGGTCACGGTAGAGACCACCCGGCAGGAGGCGATAGACTCCGGGGCGACGGCCCTCTTCGGGGAGAAGTACGCGGACGATGTCAGGGTGGTTAAGATGGGGGAGTTCTCCAGTGAGCTGTGCGGCGGGATACACGTTGACCGTACCGGGCGCATCGGGCCGATAAGGGTGGTGTCCGAAAGCGGAATCGGAGCGGGACTGAGAAGGATTGAAGCCACCAGCGGCCACGAGACATTACGGCATTACAAGTACCTGGAGGGTCTCGTGAGTGAGGCCGGAGGCCTCCTGAAGGTGGACGGCGGCCGGATACCGGAGAAGCTTTCGGAGGTTATCTCCCGGCTGAGGGAACTCGAGAGGGGCAAGACGCGCGAGGAGTCCAGGGACACCGCCCAAAGGGCGCGGGAGATTGCCCGGATGGCCCGGGTTTCGGGGCCGGTGATGCTGGCCAGGGTCGACGGGGAGGGCCAGAAGGCGCTTCGTGACTTTGCCGACATCATAATGAACGAGAATGAATGCGGGTTGTTGGCACTCGGGGGCGCGGCCGCCGACAAGGCGCAGATCGTCGTGAAGGTCGATAGGCGGCTGGTTGAGGCCGGGTTGGACGCCAGGGAACTGGTGACCAGGGCGGGGGCACTGATAGGCGGCGGAGGAGGAGGCCGGCCGGACATGGCAATAGCCGGCGGGGGCCGGATCGAAGGTGTAGACGAGGCCCTGGATGCCGTCGGGAGCGCCGCCGCGGCAGTCCTGGAGGATGACGGTTGAGAGTGATTGGGTTGGATGTGGGGGACAGGCGCGTTGGGGTGGCGATAAGTGATCCCCTGGGCAAGACCGCTCAGCCACTGGAGACGCTGGAAAGGGACGGTGGCCTGATGGAGCGCCTTGCTGTCCTGGTCCGCGACACCGGCGCCGAACGGATGGTGGTGGGTCTGCCGTTGTTGATGGACGGCCGGGAGGGAGAGCAGGCAAGAAAGGTCCGGCGGTTCACCAGGGACCTCGAGGAGTCATTGGATGTATCGGTGGTACTGCTCGACGAGCGGCTGACCTCGCGGGAGGCCCGGAACATACTGGAGGCAGGTGGGTTTAAGCCACGCCGGGAGAAGGGCGCGACCGACAGGGTTGCGGCTGCTCTCATACTGCGCGCCTACATGGATGGCCTTCCGGAGGAATGACCTTTGCCTGACCCTTTCAAGCATAAGACCAGGGTTGAACGCCGGCGGGCGGAAGCGAGTGGTCGTGCCCGCAGGAGACGTAACGCGGCGATCGCAACGGCCCTGTGCGTAACGGTGGCTATCTGTGTTGGCGTGGGGGGGTACTTCATCTACCGGCGTCTCGTGCCGGAAAAGCTGCCGGAGCCGGAGGTATTCAAGGTAACAGTTCCGGAGGGACTTACCATCAAACAGACCGCAGAGAAAGTGGCGGGGCAGACCGGGGGGGCGGTAGGCGCGGCGGAGTTCGAGGCGGCGGCGAAGGCGGGCGGCTACGAGTACGATTTCCTCGAGGGAAGCGGCGGGAACCTGGAGGGTTTTCTTTTTCCCAAGACGTACGAGATGACCGACGAGGAAACAGGGCGGGATGTCGTCGCACGGATGCTCGATCAGTTCGGCAAGGAGACGGGCACGCTCGACTGGGCGAGGGCGCAGGCCTACAACCTGACCAGGTACGATGTCCTGATAATCGCGTCCATGGTGGAGAAGGAGGCGAAGGTTCCCGAGGAGAGGCCGATCATAGCGTCGGTCATCTATAACCGGCTGGGGGCGGGAATGCGACTTCAGATAGACGCGACGGTGCAGTACGCGCTGGGTACGTGGAAGCCCGAGTTGACCTATGACGATCTCGAGGTTGACTCGCCGTACAACACCTACAAAGTGAGCGGTCCCCCCCCCGGGCCTATCTGCAACCCCGGTTTCGAGTCCATACGCGCCGCGCTCTGTCCGGAGGAAACGGATTATCTCTACTACCTCTTGACGTCACTGGATGGGCGGCATAGTTTCACCGGTGACTACGAGCAGTTCAAGCGCTGGAAAGAGGAACAGTCCGGCGGGCCTTGACATATACCTTGACATATCCCTGAACCGCCTTGAGGGGAGGCCCTAAAGTCTCCCCGGAGGGCGACATTAGTGTCGCCCTCAAGCGGTGTTTGGAGCGCTTTCCCCTTGTAGCGCCGCCTTCCAGGCGGCATTCGCCACGACTAATGCCGGCAAGTTGCCGACTCTACGGCCTTCGTATAGCGGTTCGAGAACCCGGTCCGGGGGGATGCGGACTGAGGGCGCCCCTCAATAGGTGTGGGGCAGGGCCGGAAGTACTATAATCGGTTAAGCAACCAGGCTTTAGTCCGCATCTTCTGTCCGGGTGTGCCAGTGCTCATCACGGACAGGGAGCATTATGATCAGTTCGTGCGATGGAAAGAAGAACAGGCCGGCGGGCCTTGACCAGCGGAGGGTCGGATGCTGACTGAGAGCGAAACAGCAAGACGGCAGGCGCAACTGGGGTCGCTGATGCACCTTCTCTACATCCTGGACGCGGCCGGGGAGGGCGTTCTGGGCAAAGGAGCTCCGGCGATGATGTACCAGGCCGGTCGCGACGAGGGGATCATCCAGGGCGTGACCGCCGGCCGGACCATCGACATCGAGGAGGCATTATCCATGGTGCTTTCCGGGGGAAACGATGTATGGCGGGTGGAGCGGTGGAAGGAGCCGGGTCGGGACGACTTCTGGATGAATGATGGCAACGTCAGATCAACGTGGTTGATATTCCGCTTGTGCCCGCTCCTGGAGCTTTCCAAGCGGGCCGGCTCGAACCTGGGGGGACTGCTGTGCCAGGCCTTGCACGGCTACACGGCCGGGTCGATGGAGAGTGTCATGGGGTGCCGGGTTGAGATGCGGGTGGGTCATTGCGGCCCTGGTGCCTGCAAGGTTCTACTGGAGATGAGCGACTGATGTACATTGCTACTGTGGCTCTCTGCGCCTGCGGCGGATGTCATAACTCCCTGCTGGCGGCAGGTGAACCGTTTGTTTCTCTGCTCAGCGAACACACCATCTCGTTTTCCAGCTACCTGTTTGATAGGCGGACGATATCCCCGTCGGACGTGGTCCTGGCCACCGGCGGCATCCGAAACCATGAGGAGCTGGAGATAGCCCGCGAGATAGAGCGCACCAGCAGGAAGGTCATCGCTGTTGGTTCTTGTGCCGTATACGGTGGGTTGCCGGGGGCGAGAGACCGGGAAGAGCCACCGGCTGTAAGTGAAGGCGCCGGGCTTCCCGAGATGCTCGAGAACGTGATGCCGCTGGATTCCATCGTGGGGGTCGAGTTGTACTTGCCCGGTTGTCCGCCTCCCCCGGGTCTTATTCTGGAGTCGCTCAAGTCTCTAGAGGGCCGGTATGAGCCGCCTCACTTTGATGGCACCGTTTGCTCCGAGTGTCCCCGCACCGTCGAGGTGAAACCGGTGAAGTCCTGGAGCCTGCACCCGGGTTGCGGCGTGCCGGAGGGTAGTTGCCTTCTCAATCATGGCCTGCTCTGCCTGGGCCCGGTTACCAGGGGAGGTTGCCTTGCCGCCTGTCCCCTGGAGGGATCGATCTGCATAGGGTGCCGGGGACCATCAGACATGGTGCTTTCTTCCCAGTTGCATTCGATGTACTCGGACATGGTCAAGTACGTCACACTGTCGACCGCCTCGAGGAGGGAAAAGGTGGAAAAGAAGCTGTCGGCGGTTCTTGAAACCATATACCTTTTCACCCGCCGCGATCCTGTCATCCGGGCAAAGGTAAAGGAGAGGGTGCCCGGTGAGTAACGACGTGAGTAATCTGGAGGGTTCCGAGGAGTTAGGTGGGCAAAAGGTGCGCCTCTATCCGGTGACCAGGATACAGGGCCGCGCCGACATCGAAATCATATTCACGCCTTACCATGAGGTCAGCGAGGCGCGCTTTCGAGCGCTGGAGGTGCGGGGTTTGGACCGCCTGGCGGTGGGGATGCCGGCGTTGAGGGTCCCCCAGGTACTCTCCAGGATATGCGGGTCTTGCGGCCCGTTCCACCAGCTGGCGTCCTGCATGGCCCTGGAGAACGCGACGGGCGCCGTGTTGCCCGCCGCGGCGGGGACGGTTCGCGAGTTGCTCTGCTGGCTCTGGCTGGCACACAGTCACCTGTTGAGTATCATCTATACCGTATTGCCGGATCTTGCACTGCCGATGTCCGACATGGCGGTGAGGAACATCACCGGTATCTACATGGTCGAGCAGGAAGCGGTGTCCAGGCTTTTCCGTATCCAGGCCGCCTTCGCGGAGGCGCTGGGCACAGTTGCCGGCACGCTGGTGCATCCCGCGATGGTTGTGCCCGGGGGGGTTTCTTCCATCCCTGACGTAAGGACTCTTTCTCACACCGCGGAACTCCTCGAGGGGTGCGAGGATGACCTGAGGGAAACCCTGAGACTCCTCGAGATGCTGATAAAGCGCGACGCGCAGATGACCTTCACCGGGACGACACTGGAGGGGCACTACATGGCGGCCACGGTTGAGGGGGTTCCCTTCCCGCTTGGTGATGAAGTAACGGTCAAGCCGTTTGGCGAGGGAGAACCGGTGGTGTTGAGCCACCGGCAACTTCTTGACGGCATGGTTGAGGCACCGGTTCAGTGGTCGTACCTGGTGCCTGTTTCTCTGAAAGGGGCTGATCACCTGTTGACCGGACCGCTCTCCAGGATGAACATGGGATACGGCCCCGATACCAAGTGGGCTGACCTGGAATGTAACAAGTGCGTGGAGCAGTGGGGTCGCCCCCTGGACCGGGAGTTCCTGGCTTACATGGCGCTAATGCTCGAGGTCATCCGCGCGTGGGAAAAATCACGGCTGTTGCTGGAGGAGTGGTCACCGGCAGGTGGTGTGGCGTGCGCGGCGCCGGAGTTTTCGGCCGCGAGCGGCGTGTCGGTGGTGGATTCCCCCCGTGGTGTTATTCTCCATTCGGTTTCGGTGGACGGGAGTGGAATCGTAGAAGCGTATAAGGTGGTAAGCCCGCTTCAGTTCAACTGCCCAATGATGAACCGGCATCTCTCGGGTATCGCACGAAAGGTCGTGACCGGGATAGAGATTACGGATGCCGTGGCACAGAGGCTGCAATTTGCGGTAAGGGCTTTTAACCCCTGTGTGCCGTGCGGTACACATTGAGTCTAGCGTAAAACATCAGGAGGTGGGAGTGGCCTGCGTATCGGATATAAAGGTATTAAGGGAGCGGTGTGTACGCTGCGGGGATTGCATCGAACTGTGTCCCCAGAGCGGTGACAGCGTGAGCTACCCGGTATTCATCTCGGACGGCGACACCGGCGAGATCAAGGTGGAGAACCCGGAGAGTTGCTTCGGTTGCATGACCTGCTTTGAGTTCTGTCGGGCGTCGGCCGTTATCGTTTCCGGCGCGCCTCCTCCCACCGATAAACAGGAGGTTTTCCCCGCGAGGAAAGTAATCAGTATGATATAGGTACGTGTCCCGTCTCATGGGTACGGTGATGCACCGAGAGCGCCTCCGCGCCGCTCCGGCAAGGCGCGCGACTCAGTGCCTCGTTCCATGGATACGGTTAAGCACCGAGAGCGTCGAAGCGCCGCTCCGGCAAGGCGCGCGACCTAGACGTACTCCTGTAGTACGTCGAG
>Ga0180015_1000014_pt1 | contig 53089 bp, 48 predicted proteins | sample KR13_S2_MetaG_FD_116508 | JGI IMG/M metagenome (GOLD analysis project Ga0180015, IMG submission 116508) | Groundwater microbial communities from the Olkiluoto Island deep subsurface site, Finland - KR13_S2_MetaG | ecosystem: Environmental > Aquatic > Deep subsurface > Groundwater | place...
CACCTACATGCTGGGTGACGGCACCACCCGAACCCAGAACCTGGATATCGGCGCCAACTCCCGGGCCACGGTGGTGGTAAAGGATTTCCTGGGGGAGGCCGACGATCCCGCCCACGACTTCTCAGGCCTTGTGGAGACCACCAACGGCTGTTACGCTCAGCTCATGAGCTACTACCCGAGAGGGGTGGCGAGCCTGGGCCTCCTGGAGGCGGTGGCCGGGCTGACCTCGGAACGCTCCGGGGACGCGCTGTACTACCGGCCGGCCATCTACCCCCTGAAGGTTCCCCTTCCGCGGTACGCGGACTGGGGCAACCCCGATCCGGAGAAGAGGGTCCCAACCATCGCATTTGGCACCCCGGGGAGCGATCCGGCTGTGACAAACCGCGGCCTCCTGCCTGCTACGGTCGAGAAGAACCGCACCGTGGACCTCGGGGGCCCGGGTGGGGGAGGGCACGCGCTCAGCCCGAACGGTGACGGCGCCAACGACCGGGTGGACATCACCTACGAGCTGCCGGTTGCCTCCACCGTGGAGGAATCTATGTGGGGGATTCAGGGGGTGGTGCGGGAGATCGGGTCATCGCACCGGGACCTCGGGGAGGCGTCGTTCTCCTGGGACGGTAGGAACGGTGACGGGGAGGTTGTGGACGACGGGCTCTACACCGCGAGGGTGGACGCCCGGCCGGATAACGGCGACTGCGCGGTGCGTCCGTGGGCGGTGCCCATCTGGGTAAACCGCAGCATCCCGGACCTCTCGACCGATTGGTACCTGGCCGAGGGGTTCACCGGCGCGAGCCGGGCCGGCGGGGAGTTCGAGGAGTACGTGCTGATACAGAACCCCAACCCCGGGGAAGCCTCGGTCGACATCACGTTTATGCTCCCGGGAGGAGAGACGATAGAGAGGCGTATCAACGTTGCGCCGAACAGCAGGTATACCGTGAACGTCGACGAGATACTGCCGGCGTTCGAGGTGAGCGTCCACGTCCATGCCGACAGGAGTGTGGCGGTGGAGAGGTCGATGTACTGGCGCGGTCGCGCGGCGGGACACGCGTCGGTCGGGGTCACCCGGCCGGAGACGCGATGGTACCTGGCCGAGGGGTGCACCGCGGGCGGCTTCGACGAGTTCATCCTTATCCAGAACCCCGGTGAAGTGGATGCCGAGGTCGGCGTCACGTTCATGACACCGGACTCAGGCAGCCTGAAGAGAGAGTACACGGTGGGCGCCCGGTCCCGGTTCACCATCCACGTGAACGAGTTCTTGCCCTCAAGCGATGTGTCAGCAATGATCGAGAGCACCGAGCCGGTGGTGGTGGAGCGGTCCCAGTACCTGAACGACATGAGGGCGGGGACCTGTTCCATCGCCACCCCGTCGCTATCACGCACCTGGTTCCTTGCCGAGGGTTATACCGGGGGGAGCTTCGAGGAGTGGGTGCTCATCGGGAACCCCGGTGATGCCGCCAACGAGATCACCTTGACGTTCATGGAGAGTACCGGTGCCAACATCGTCAGGAACTACACGCTCGCGCCGTCAAGCCGGTTCTCGATTTCCGTGGACGAGGTTGTCCCTGACGGGGAGGTGTCGGTCAAGGTGCGCGCAGCCGAGCCGGTTCTGGCCGAGCGTTCCATGTACTGGAACAACCGGAGCGATGGCCACTGCTTCATCGGGACGCCGTCCCCTGACACTGAGTGGTTCCTGGCCGAAGGTTATACCGGCGGGGGGTTCGAGACCTGGATACTGGTACAGAACCCGGGTGACGACCCGGTCTCGCTCACCTTCACCTTCATGGAGCCGGGGGGAAAGAACACGGTAAGGGAGTATGCCGTGGGGCCCAGGAGCAGGTTCACGGTGGCGGTTGATGAGATACTCCCCGCCTCCGAGGTTAGCACCAGGGTGATGGCAAGTGGTTTCGTGATAGTGGAGAGGGCCATCTACTTCAACAACCGCTCCGGCGGCACCGACTCCCTCGGCGTTAGAGGCCGTTAATAATTATGTCTCATGTTCCCCATGTTCCTCAATATCCCCATCCTCAACAATATGACACAATGGTGCCAGGCACCATTGGTGCAAAACACACCCAAGGGGCCAGGCCCCTCGCGTGCATACCGGATTAGGGAGGCAACGATGACCGGTAAGACATCTTGTGGGCGAGTGGAGGCGGACGCAAGGTCGGTGACGCTGGCGGACGTCGTGGAGAGCGGCAACGAGGAGGAGCGCGAATGTCTCCTGGCCGATATCGTTTCGTCAATGACCCTTGACGAGAAGATACGGCAGATGTCCGGCGACTCGGGTCTCCTGGACATCCCAATGATGTTGATCCGCTACAACTTCACCCCGTTTGACTCCGGCGAGAACAGGAGCTTGGGGATACCCGCCATATCTTTCACCGACGGGCCCCGGGGGGTATCACTTGGCCACTCGACCTGCTTCCCGGTGTCGATGGCGAGGGGGGCGACCTGGGACCCGGGGCTCGAGGAACGGGTCGGCTCGGCGATGGGCGTCGAGGCGAGGTCGCAGGGCGCCAACTTCTCCGGGGCGGTCTGCGTCAATATCCCCAGGCACCCGGGGTGGGGGAGGGCGCAGGAGACGTTCGGCGAGGATCCCTATCACGTCGGCGAGATGGGGGTGGCCATGGTCAACGGCCTGCAGAGGCACGTGATGGCCTGCGCCAAGCATTTCGCCTGCAACAGCATCGAGGAGGCGAGGTTCTCGGTCGACGTGCGGGTGGAAGAGCGGACACTCAGGGAAGTCTATCTCCCTCACTTCAAGCGGTGCGTGGACGCGGGCGTCGCGTCCATCATGAGTGCTTACAACAAGGTCAACGGGCAGTACTGTGGTCACAACCGCCACCTCCTGCGGGACATCCTCAAGGTTGACTGGGGCTTCGACGGGTTCGTGATGTCCGACTTCATGCTCGGGGTGAGGAACGGCGGGGACGCCGTCAACGGGGGGCTGGACATCGAGATGCCTTTCAGGTGGCGGTTCGGGCGGGGGCTGAAACGCGCCCTCAGGCGCGGGAAGGTCCCGGTCAAGGCGATCGACGAGGCGGTGACCAGGGTCCTCAGGCAAAAGGCGCGGTTCGCCCGCGTGGGCGAGGGGTCCGGCAGTTACGACAGGAAGAAGGTGGCGTGTCGGGAGCACACCGAGCTCGCCCTGGAGGTGGCGCGCAAGAGCATCGTGCTCCTGAAGAACAAGGGAGAGGCACTTCCGCTCGACCGGGGGGATATCGGCAGGATCGCGGTTATCGGGAAACTCGCGGACAGGGCGAATCTCGGCGACATGCAGAGCAGCCGCGTCAGGCCCCCGTACACCGTCACCCCCCTGGAGGGCATAAGGGACCGGGCGGGAGACTCCGTAGAGGTGGCCTACGAGAGCGGCGGGGACCTCATTCGGGCCGGGAAGGCGGCACGCGAGGCCGACGCGGCCGTGGTGGTGGTGGGACTCACCCACAGGGACGAGGGTGAGGCCATGCCGGTGGTCAACATGGGCGGCGACCGGGAGGACCTCGACCTTTCTGCAGGGCACGAGAGACTTATCAAGGCGGTGGCCGCCGAAACCGGCAGGTGCGTGGTGGTGCTCGAGGCGGGGTCCGCGGTCACCATGGAGTCGTGGAGGGACCGGGTGGAAGCGATACTGATGGTGTGGTACCCGGGCATGGAGGGGGGAAGCGCCGTTGCGGACATCCTGTTCGGCGACGTGAACCCGAGCGGCAAACTGCCCATAACTTTTCCCGAGTCAACCGGTCAGCTTCCCTTCTTCGACAGGAAGGCCGCTTCGATAGAGTACGGGTACTACCACGGGTACCGCCTCTTCGACAGGGACGACCTCGAGCCGGCTTTCCGGTTCGGCTTCGGCCTCAGCTACACGGAGTACCGGTACGGCAACCTGCGGCTCGGTGCGAAGGAGATAACCGGCAGTGGGAGCGTAGAGGTGCTTGTCGACGTGACCAACGCGGGACGGGTGGCCGGGGAAGAGGTCGTCCAGCTTTACGTCGGCTGCAGGGGTTCGGCTGTCGACAGGCCGATAAGAGAACTCAAAGGGTTTGCCCGGTTGCCCCTGGAGCCGGGGGAAACCAGGACGCACTCTTGTAAGCTGGAGGCCCGGGACCTCGCCTACTACGATGTCGCTTCAGGCGAGTGGAAGACCGAGGAGGCGGAGTACGAGGTCTTCGTCGGGCCCTCGTCGGGCGGGGGCGACCTTCAGCTCAGGGACACGTTCAGGGTGACGAGGCACTAAGGCCGGAATGATATGGTGCCCCGGATGCGGTTTGCGGTTTGTCTAACGGCCACATTTTCTATTATAGAGGGCGGGGCGTTCCCACCAGGGGGTTCCAAGGACGTGCCCGCATTGGCAGCACTGCCGCTCCCCGGCGTACACCTTCTGGTGACATGCCGGGCACTCCGTCCTCTTAACGACGCGGAGCAGCTTCCTACCGGCCGCCGCTTCCTTGGCGGTCATGGTGGGAAGCGGTGTCATAACGACGAGAACTCCCAGCGGGCCGATAAGACCTCCTACCACGAAGTAGAAGGCCTTGTCCCTGTGCTTCTTCTTGGCCAACTCCATGCACAGGAACGCCGATGCTACGGCAATAACCCCGATTGTGGGCCACATCGTTACCGTGTACATCAGTCCTCCTCCAGGTGGAAACGCCTCCACTAATAGAATCGGTACCAGGCACCCTGATGATTACACAGCAAAGTGATGATTTTATTACGCCGATTGCCCCGACCGCGTCACCCGGATGGGGGATGTGTTCGGGCGGATAGAATTGCTAATGCACGCCAGCGTGTACCCGAATCAGATTACGTTGAAGACCTTCAAGAACGTAAATACTCCCAACAGGACGGTCGCTACCGTGATGATCGACATCACGTTCTTTGACACGTTGACCGCGACGAACACCGCTCCGACCAGGGGCGTAGAGCGGCCGTGGTACAATCTCAAGGTGGTAAAAAGGAGGCACGATGGTCCAGTGGGAAGTATACGACGGGGGGCTCGATGAGTTTCCCTGGTGGTGGGTAGCGCTCGAGAACGTGCAGTTGCTGGTCTACTGGGGAGTGGGCTTCCTGGGGATGTACTGGCTGAAAGCGGGCGCATGGCCGGTTGCTTCCATTGTCTATGCCGCATTCATAGTGGTCGTGGTTGGCATAGCGCTTAAGAAGCACAACTGCTCCACCTGCTACTACTACGGGAGGTGGTGCCACCTGGGTTGGGGCAAGCTTGCCGCGATGATGTTCGCCCGGGATGCGGGAAACCGTGATTTCGGCGCAAAGCTCTCGATCGCCTATCCGCTGATCGCGTTCATCCCCCCGCTGGCCATGGCCGTTTCGTTGGTAATCGAGTTCAGGACCGTTGTGCTGGTGTGCCTGGTGGTGTACCTGGCCTGGGGGATGGCGCAGTTTGCCATGAGGAAGAGGAGCTGTGCCCGGTGCAGGATACGATACTCCTGCGGTGGTAGCGCCGCCGGAAAAGCGGCGGAGTGAGCACGCCCGGGAGGCCACTCAAGCGGCTTGCCCGTCATCTCGACTTTCTAATCACCATTCTGTACTATTGCTGCATCGACCGGGAGGCCTAGTGCCTCGTTCCATAGATACGGTTAAGCACCGAGAGCGCCTCCGCGCCGCTCCGGCAAGGCGCGCGACCGAGGCGTACTCTTGGAGTACGTCGAGAGAGCGGAACGCAGCCGGTGCGGATGCAGCGGCGCTCGAATGCCAGCGTATTTATGGAGCGGGGTACTTAGAGGCGCCTTGCGACGGGCGCATGCTTAGTCTGGAGCGACTATGAACCCGCAGTTCGCCCTTAACTGGGCAAACTGGTTTTCGAATGTCAACGGGTATATGGCGACATTTCTAATCGCCATGATTCCCATAGCGGAACTCCGTGGCGCCATACCGTATGCCTGGAGCGTCGATATACCCTGGTGGCAGGCGTACCTGATAGCGGTCGCCGGGAACATGGTGCCGGTTTTCTTCATATTATGGTTGCTGAAGCCGGTATCAAAGTGGCTGATGGAGCGCTCCGTGCTTTTCGACCGCTTTTTCAACTGGCTGTTCGATAGAACCCGAAGGAAGCTCGAGAAGAAGTACGAGGTATACGCCGAGATAGCGCTCGCGGCCTTCGTGGCGATTCCGCTTCCGGTGACCGGCGCGTGGACCGGCTCGGTGGCGGCTTTCGTGTTCGACATACCGTACCGCAAGGCGTTACTCTGGATATTCATTGGCGTGCTGACCGCCGGGGTTATCGTGACCGCGGTCATGGGCACCTCGGTGGGAGTGTTCCGCGTGTTTAAGGGCTGACCCGGTTGGTGTACTCTTGTGTAATGTGTAAAGACGGGAATGGTTGATAGGGGTGAGCGATATAGATGCGGGTGAGTTGGGGGAATTGCTGCTGAGCATTCAGAAGCTCGATACGGAGATACTTGGCCTGAAGCGCGATATCGAGGGGCTGGCCGAGAAGCACAACCTCGGCGGTCTTCTCGAGCAACTGGGAAAGGCGAAGGAAGCGCGGGCGGAAGCGCAAGAAAATCTCGACGACATCACGCATGATCAGCACAAGCTCGACGGAGAGCTGGATATCCTATCCTCGAAGATCAAGAAGGAAGAGGAGAAGATGTTCAGCGGCACGGTCATGAACCCGAAGGAGCTAAGCGCTATACAGGCGGAGATCTTTTCTCTCAGGAAGAAGAGCGACGAGATGGAGACCGGGGACCTGGAGTTGATGGAGGCGATTGACGGGGGGCGCGCCGAGGTTGAGAAAACCGGGCGGATGGTGGAGGAGGTTTCCGCTGAGGAGCGGAGAGCCCGTGACGAGTACGACCGGGGGCTGGTTGAAAAAGAGCACCGGGTCGGCGAGCTCGAAGGGGAGAGGGATAAGCTGAAGCAGGAGGTCCCGGACGAGGACGTCCTTGCCTTGTATGAGGAACTGCTGGAGAGCAAGGGGGGGCTCGCGGTGGCGGTGATAGACCACGGCAGGAACTGCGGGGGCTGCCACATCGAGTTCAGCCGTACGCAGATTGACCGTTTTCAGCACGATGAAGGCGTATTCCGCTGCGAGAACTGTCGCAGGATACTGGTTAAGTGAGTACCGGGGAAAAGGCGCGCGGCCCGAGTGCGCCGGGGAGTTGGCTTTACGTCTATAGCGATGGTGGTTCCAGGGGAAACCCGGGGCCGGCCGGCATCGGCGGGCAGGCGAAAGACGAAAGCGGCCATCTGTTGCTGGAGGTCTGTGAGTTCCTCGGCGAGGCCACCTCGAACGTCGCCGAGTACCACGCGCTCATCGCCGTCCTGGAGGCCTGCGAGGAGCTCGGCTACGACCGGGTGAGAGTCCGTACGGACAGCGAGTTGCTTGCCAACCAGATCACCGGCGCATTCAAGGTCAAGAGCAATCTGCTGAGACCGCTGCATTACAGGGTAAAGGGGTTGCTGGATGGGTTTCGGGTGGTGGAGGTGGAACACATCCCCAGGGAGAAGAATTACGCATGTGATGCCCTTGCCAACCGGGCGATCGATGAGGGCCAGTCGGGCGTACTGAAAGCTGTCCTTCAGCCCGGTGACGAGGGGTTGTTTCCTGCCCCCGTCGCCTGTGATGGTCCGGTCCCGCCTGAACGAAGAAGGAGGAACGAACCGGTGATTTCGAGGACGAAGATGGAGTGCTGCGTGATCGGCACCGGTTACGTGGGCCTGGTCACCGGAGCCTGCCTCTCCGATCTCGGCCACTCGGTCAATTGTGTCGATTGTGACAGCGAAAAGATAGATGCGCTCTGCCAGGGGGAGGTCCCGATATTCGAGGCGGGGCTCGAGGCTATCGTCAGGCGGCAGTTCGCGAGCGGGGACCTGCGGTTCACCAGTGATGTACACGATGCAATCGCGTCGTCGGAGTTCATATTTATCACCGTTGACACCCCACCGGATTCCGAGGGAAAGGCGGACCTCACCAACGTGGACAGTGTGGCCCGTGAGATCGCCGCGGCCATCAACGGATACAAGGTGATAATCAATAAGAGCACGGTTCCGGTAGGCAGCACCAGAAGGGTGGAGAGGAAAATAGAGGAAGCGATGGATGAGTACCGCGAGTTCGACGTAGTCTCCAACCCTGAGTTTCTGCGGGAGGGCACCGCCGTTTCCGATTTCCAGAAGCCGGCGAGGATCGTCATAGGCAGCGATTCGCAGAAGGCGATAATGAGGATGATCGAGCTTTACCGGGGGATTGACGCACCGCTGCTGGTGACCGACCCGGTAAGCGCCGAGATGATCAAGTACGCTTCAAACGCTTTCCTGGCGACAAAGGTCTCCTATATCAACGCCATCGCCAACATCTGCGAGGCGGTGGGGGCCGATGTGCGGGAGGTCTCCCTGGGGATGGGGTACGACGAGCGTATCGGTTTCGAGTTTCTGAAGGCGGGCCCGGGGTTCGGCGGATCCTGCTTTCCCAAGGACTGCAGGGCGCTGCTGGCGATATCCGTTGACAGCGGGTACGACTTTAACCTCCTCAAGGGGGTGATCGACGTCAACCGGGAGCAACAGGAACGCGTCGTGAAAAAGGTAGAGCGGGTGCTGGGTGGACTGGAGGGTGAGAAAGTCGCGGTACTCGGTCTCGCGTTCAAGGCCAACACCGACGACATCAGGGAATCACCGGCGGTAAAAGTGACCCGCATGCTGCTGGAGAAGGGGGCAGTGGTCAAGGCGTACGATCCCCAGGCGATGGATAACACACGCCGGACACTTTCGGGCGTCGAGTTCGCCGATGACCCCTATCAGGCGGTGAGGGGAGCGGACGTGATGGTCCTGCTCACCGAGTGGGACGAGTTCAAGTGGCTTGACTATGGCCGGATCGGCGAACTTATGAACTCCCGGTCAATTGTAGATACTCGGAACTGTCTGGACCCGGCGGTACTACGGAAACTGGGCTTTACTTATGAAGGGATAGGCAGATGAAGCTATCCATCATTGTGCCGGTCTTCAACGAGCGCAACACCATCCAGGAGGTCCTCCGCAGGGTCAGGGCGGTTGATATCGGGGAGATAGCCAGGGAGATAATCGTGGTCGATGATGGGTCGACCGACGGTACGCCCGATATCCTCAAGCTGGAGGAGGACTCCACCACCAGGGTGCTGTTTCACGAGTATAACCAGGGCAAGGGAGCGGCGATCCGTACCGCACTCCCGCACGTGACCGGTGATTGCGTCATCATCCAGGACGGCGATCTGGAGTACGACCCCGACGATTACAGGGTGATGATTGCGCCGATACTGAAGAAGAGGGCGGAGGTCGTCTATGGGTCCCGCTTCACGGGAGAGCACCGCGATATGCTTTTCTGGCACATGCTGGGCAACAAGTTCCTGTCCCTGGTGACAAACGTCCTCTACAACACGACGCTCTCCGATATGGAGACGTGTTACAAGCTCTTCACCCGCGAGTCGCTGGAGGGTATCCATATAAAGTCCAACCGGTTCGACTTCGAGCCGGAGATAACCGCCAAGATACTCAAGAAGAAGATCCGCATCTACGAGGTTCCCATCTCCTACGCGGGCAGAGAGTATCACGAAGGTAAGAAGATCACCTGGAGAGACGGGGTATTTGCCTTGTGGGCGCTCATGAAGTACCGGTTCGTCGATTGACCGGGCCGGAGGCACGTGAGAAACAGGAGGGATAGATAATGTCCAAGACGACGGTTGTGAATGCGATTTTACTCATCCTCAGCATCGGCCTGGCGGTATGCGGGCAACTGTCGATGAAGGCCGGCATGAATAAGGTCGGCGAGATAACCGCGTCGGATTTCTCTGAGCCGTTCGAGCTGGTGGGAAGGGTCGCGAAGAGCGCCTGGGCGGTCACAGGAATAATCCTCTACGCGGTGTCGGCGATTTTCTGGTTGATTGTGCTGTCACGCATTGACCTGAGCGTCGCCTACCCACTTGTCGCCGCCGGCTACGTGTTTGTCGTCTTCTACTCGTGGCTGGTGTTCAAGGAGAGCGTACGGTGGTTCAGCTGGATAGGCCTGGGCCTGATAGTCATCGGCGTTATAATCACGGCGCAGGGCCTGAAGTCCGGCGATAACGGTGACAAGGGCTCACTGAAGCCCGCGGCGGTCCAGGTCGCCGGGGAAATCGCACCCTCACCGGAAAACGACGCCTCGGAAAAAGGCTGAGTTGGGGCAGTATGCGGATGACCGGGAGACATAACTTGCGGAGGACCGGGGCGGCCCTGGCGGCGCTGCTTATACTCTGCGCGCTGCTGGTAGTGGTCGGCTGCGGCTCCCCGGGGGATGATGCCGGCAAGCAGGTCAAGGTGGCCATCGAGGAGCTTCCCACTGAAGCGGAAACAACCGAGATGGTGGACAGCATCGCAAGACTGGCTACCCACGCCGGCAGCGCCAGCCAGGAGTACCACCAGGAGCTGGAGAAGGTGAAGGAGCAGGTCGAGGCGTTCAAGAAGAAGGGGCGCAAGGCCCGTCTTGAGTACGAGAAGGTGATGGAGGCGGGTGCCGGCACCGATTACGAGAAGCTGGCCAGGATCGAGACAGAGAACATCGATACCACCGTGGAGTGGCTGGATAGCGCCATGAGTTTCATCGAGGACCTCGCCGTCGCCGTCAACGCCTCGGGGGGGAGGCTCGACGAGGAGACAGACGCCGAGATGAAGAGTGCCTTCGACCGCTCCAACGAACTCCTGGACAAGAAGTCCGAGATGCGCGTGGAAGCGGACGAGTTGATGAAGAGCATGGGGCTCAACATCTAGTGTTCCGTCTCATAAGTACGGTGACGCACCGAGAGCGTCGGTGCGCCGCTTCCGGCAAGGCGCGCGACTGAGACGTACTCACTGAGTACGTCGCAGGGAGCGGAACGCAGCAGGAGCGGATGCAGCGGGGTTCGAATGCCATTGTATTTATGAGACGGGACACTAGCACCGGTTCGAGTGAAGCGTGGGCATCAACAATGCGGCACGTTATCGAAACGGCTACTACCGCGGGCCGGGAGGATGTCGGCTCAGCTTGACAGGCGTCTCAACTTGATAGGCGGAGGTCGTCATGAGCGGACTGGTATCGATAATACTGATAAACTTCAACGGCCTTGCCGATCTCCCCGGTTGCCTGCGGTCGCTGACCTCCCAGGATTATCTGGATATAGAGCTCATCATGATAGACAACGACTCCTCGGACGGCTCCACGGAGATACTGCGCGAGTTCGCGGGCGACCCGGAGAGCAGAGAGCGGTTTGCCGGGGATTCCCCGCGGTTTATCGTCAACGAGCGCAACACCGGGTTCAGCCCGGCGTTGAACCAGGGCATCCGCGAGTCCATCGGCGACCTGGTGATGCCCTTGAACACGGACATCGTGTTGGAGGAGGGGTTTGTCTCCTCGCTTGTGACGGCTATGGACGAAGAGGGCGTGGGGAGCGTTTCGGGAAAGCTGCTGCGTTTCCCTTCGTTCGGAGAGGACAACGTCATCGACTCGGTGGGCCACATCATCTTCGCCAACCGCCTGGCGGAGAACCGCGGGGAGGGCGAAAGGGGTGCGGACTGTTACCTGGAGGCCGAGGAAACGTTTGGGACATGTGGGGCGGCGGCGATATACTCCCGCCGGATGCTGGAGGACGTGGCGGTGGCGGGCGAGTACTTCGACGAGGAGTTCTTCGCTTTCTGGGAGGACCTGGACCTGGACTGGCGCGCGCGGCTGCGCGGATGGAAGTGTGTCTATGTTCCAGGGGCGGTCGCCTACCACCGCAGGGGCGGCGCGGGGTACAGGAAGTCGCTGGTCGTCGAGTATCACAACTACAAGAACCGGTACCTGATGATCGTCAAGAACGACTCGTTGCAACAACTGCTGAAGAACCTCCCGGGCATCATGATCACCGAAGTGCTCAAAGCGGGCGCGCTGTTCATCAGGTGCCCGCGGGCGCTCCTCTCACTGGGGGAGGTCGTAAGGCTTATGCCGGTGATGTTGAGGAAGAGGCGGACCATACAGAGGAGGCGGGTGGTTCCGGCCCGCGAGATGGAGGCGTGGTTCAAGCCGTTCGATTACCGGAAGTGGATCAGACGGCACCTGCTGAATCGCGGTGAGATGCAGATCGAGGGGGAGAGGGACCGGCGTTGAACCAGGTAGCAGCGGTCGTCATCAACAAGAATACCGTCGGGTACTTGAGGGGTTGCCTGCGATCACTCGAGGCGCAGGATTATACCGGTGGCATCTCCCTGTGGGTGGTCGATAACGGCTCGGACGATGGGAGTCCGGGCATGGTCTTGAGAGAGTTTCCCGACGTCAACCTGGTGTGGAACACGGTCAACGTCGGTTACGCCAGGGCCTGTAACCAGGGAATCGAGGTTACCGGTGAGCCGTACGTGATAGTGATGAACAGCGATACGGTGCTTGCCCCCGACACCGTCAGCCAGGTTGTGGGGTACCTGGAGCGCAACCCGCGCGCCGGCGTCGTCGCCCCTCGCCTGCTCAACAGCGACGGGACGCTCCAGTTCTCCTGCCGCGCTTTCCCGTCCATCAAGGACGCGTTCGTACACGCTTTCCTGGGGCTGTTCATGGCGGAAAACCGCTCCTCCGAGGCGTACAAGAAGATGGGGTGGGACCACCGGGAGGAGACGAACGTGGACTGGGTTTCCGGGGCGTTCATGGTGCTTCGCAGGGAAGCGGTCCGCGCGGTGGGGGGGTTCGATGAGGGTTACTTCATGTACGTCGAGGACGTGGATATCTGCTGGAGGATGTGGCAGGCGGGTTGGACCGTAGGCTACATACCACGAGGGGACGTGTTTCACCATATCGGCATGAGCAGCCGTATGGCTTCAGGCAGGATGTTGTTCCACCACCACCGCAGTATGCTACGCTTCCACCGCAAGAGCTACAGCGGCCCCCACGAGCGCCTGGTGTACGCGGTGGTCGCCACCGGGGTTGCGGCCCGGTTCATGTTTATAACCGTGCTTAACGCTTTCTACAGGGTCCGCGCCGCACTGGGGGGCGCGAAGCGGTTGATAATGCCGGGGAGGCAATGATGGAGAGAGTACTTGTTACCGGTGCGGATGGATTTGTGGCGTCTCACCTGCTGACTGAACTCTCACTGGAGACCGACTGGCGACTGGCCGGCATCGGGCTGAAGCAGGGACCGTCGGCCGAGGTCCCCGGGCTGGAGTACCGGGTGGTGGACATCACTGACTATAAGATGATCAGCGACTACCTGGAGGAGTTCCGCCCGGACGCCGTCTTTCACCTTGCGGCGCAGGCCTCGGTGGCACGGTCCTGGGAGGACCCCTGGAGCACCTATAACGTTAACCTGCTGGGCCAGGTCAACCTGATGGAGTCGCTGCTCCGGCTGCGCCTGGACACGTCGGTGCACATCGCCTGTTCCTGCGAGGAGTACGGAAAGGTCCCGCAGGGCCGGATGCCGCTTGGCGAGAAGATGCCACTGGCGCCGTGCAGCCATTACGCGGTAAGCAAGGTTGCCCAGGAAATGCTGGGCTTGATGTACCGGGAGGCGTTCGACTGGAGGGTGCTGGTGACCAGAAGCTTCAACCAGGCCGGTCCGGGGCAGTCGCCGGACTTCGTGGTTTCCTCTTTCGCCCGCCAGGTGGCGATGATCGAGACGGGCCGTAGCAGGCCCGTCCTGAAGGTTGGAAACCTGGAGGCCCGCAGAGATTTCACTGACGTGCGCGACACCGTAAAAGCTTACCGGATGCTGATGGAGAAAGGGCAGTCGGGTGCGGTTTACAACGTCTGCTCCGGGATGGCCCCGTCGATATCGGAGATACTGGACATGCTGCTGGCCCTGTCGAACTCAGAAATAGAGGTCGAGCGCGACCCGGCCCGCCAGCGGCCCAGCGACGTCCCGCTTCTCCTGGGCGATGCGTCACTTATCCGCAAGGAGATTGGCTGGGAGCCGATTATCGGGCTGGAGCAGACGCTCGAGGACACCCTCGACTACTGGAGAGAGCACGTAGGAGGTAAGGAATCTTGAAGGGCGCGATGTTGGTGGGGGGGTTCGGTACACGACTTCGGCCGTTGACGGTGAACACGCCAAAGCCGATGCTTCCCCTGGTGAATATCCCGTTCCTGGAGATTGAACTGTTGCACCTCAAGGAGTACGGAGTGGACGAGGTCGTCCTGTCCACCGGTTACCTCCCCGTGGTCTTTGACGAGTACTTCGGTGATGGGTCCCGTATGGGGATGAAGCTGACTCACGTGACTGAGGACAAGCCGCTGGGGACATGCGGGGCGATCAAGAACGTGGCCGAGCACCTGGGCGATGGGCCGGTTGTCGTGTGCAACGGGGACATCCTGACCGACCTGGATATCGGAGAACTGTTGGAGTACCACCGGCGGAAAGGCGCGCATGTTACCATAACACTTACCCCTGTGGAGGACCCGACCGCCTACGGGCTGGTGCCGCTGGATACGGACGGGCGCATCAAGGAGTTCCTGGAGAAGCCGTCGTGGGACCAGGTGGTGACCAACCTTATTAACGCGGGCACCTACGTGCTCGATCCCGCGGTGCTCGAACAGGTGCCGGCAGGTGAGAACTACTCGTTCGAGAGGCAGTTGTTTCCCGACCTGCTCCAGCGGGGGGAGCCGCTCTACGGGTTCCGCTCCGACTGCTACTGGCTGGACCTGGGTACCCCGGAGAAGTACCTCTCGGCGCACCACGACATCCTCAACGGCGGAATAGAGGTGCCGTTTGGCGGGAAGGAGATGGGGGAGAACGCGTTCGTCGGGCGGGACGTGAAAATAGGCCGGGACGCCGTTCTGTACGGCCCGCTGCTTATTGGGGATAACGTCAGCATAGGCGCGGGAGCCGAGATACTGGGACTTACCTGCATCGGCAACGGTGTTCGCGTAGGGCCGGAGGCGAGGATCGAGGGCGCGGTCATCCTGGACGATGTGACGATAGGTGAACGGTGCGTGGTGGAGCAGAGTGTTGTGGGACGCGGCACCGTCCTGGGCTCCGGTGTGCATGTTGCGGAGCACTCGGTGTTGGGTGATAATATCGAGGCCGGAGATGGGAACGAGTTCAAGAGAGGGATACGCGTCTGGCCTTCCACTGTTATCGAGGCCGATAAGATCAAGTTCTAGCGGTTGCCATAGCCATGAACGGTGCCACTGTATATGGAGGTGTGAGTTGAGGGTTTTAATAACCGGAATTACGGGGTTCGTCGGGAGCCACCTGGCCGATTACTGTCTGGGCCGGGGCGACGTCGAGGTGTTCGGGACCGTACGCTGGCGCAGCCGCATGGAGAACGTCAAGGACATTGCCAACGACATAGAGATGCTGGACTGTGACCTGAGGGACGCCGCGGCGGTACGTCACTGCCTTTCCGAGGTGAAGCCCGACTACATCTTCCACCTGGCGGCGCAGAGCTTCGTTCCAACCTCCTGGAAGGCGCCCAGCGAGACAATCATCACCAACATCGTGGGCCAGTTGAACATATTCGAGGCAATGCGCGACCTGGACCTGCCCGCGCGCATACAGATAGCCGGCTCAAGCGAGGAGTACGGCATGGTCCACGAGGACGAGGTCCCCATCAAGGAGACGAACCCGCTCCGTCCCTTGAGCCCGTACGGGGTCAGCAAGGTGGGGCAGGACCTGCTTGGCTACCAGTACCACATGAGCTATGGTCTGAAGATAATCAGAACCCGCGCGTTCAATCACACCGGCCCGCGTCGCGGTGACGTCTTCGTCACCAGCAACTTCTGTAAGCAGGTGGCAAAGATAGAGAAAGGCAAGCAGGAGCCGGTGCTGGAGGTGGGCAACCTCGAGGCGCGCCGTGATTTCACGGACGTGAGGGACATGGTGTACGGGTACTGGCTGGCCCTGGAGAAGGGGGAGCCCGGCGATGTGTATAACCTGGGGTCAGGCAAGGACATCACTATCCAGAGGCTCCTGGACATGCTTCTCGAGCTTACCTCCGTCGAGATAGAGGTCCGGCAGGACCCCGAGAGGATGCGGCCATCCGACGTGATGGTACTCCTGGCCGACATAACGAAGTTCAGCGACCTTACCGGTTGGAAGCCCGAGATACCTTTCGAGAAGACCCTGGAAGATACCCTGGAATACTGGCGCGAGCGCGTCTAACCCAAAACGCAACAATGGTGCCAGGCACCAAACGTGCAAAACGCAAGATGGTGACAGGCACTAACGCAATACTGATGTCGGATGCAGGCGGGTTATCATGATCAAGTTCGGAACTGACGGATGGCGCGGGGTGATAGCGGACGACTTCACGTTCGACCGGTTGTGGCTGGTGGCCTGCGCGATCTCCAGGTACGTGGTCCGTAGCGCGTCGGGTGACCCGCCCCGCATGCTCGTAGGCTACGACACCAGGTTCAACTCCGGGGGCTTCGCGGAGCTATGCGCGGTGGCCGCATCCCGGCATGGCATCGACGTGAAGATGTCCGGGTCGTTCGTGTCGACCCCCTCCATCTCGTATGCCACGGTGGACCTGGAGGCCGATGGGGCGATAATGATAACCGCGAGCCACAATCCCGCCCGTTATAGCGGCATCAAGTTCAAGGCCGCCTACGGCGGGTCGGCGACCGGTGCGATCACCGCCAGTATCGAGGAGGAGCTCAGGCGGGTTGAGGAGGACCCTCCGCCGAGGCCCGATTTCCTGTTCGAGGATGTGCTCGCGGAAGGCGGCGTCGAGCTGTTCGACCCGGTCCCCCGCTACCTGGACAAGGTTGTTTCAATGGTGGACGCGGACGTGTTTCCCGCCGGGGATATCAAGGTGGTGTTCGATCCCATGTACGGGGCGGGACAGGGACTGTTCACCGAGGCGATGCGGCGCCTTGGGATGGACTGCCTTGAGATACACGGAGTGCATAACCCGCTTTTCCCCGGGCTCCACCCGGAGCCGATAGGTGACAACCTCGACGGGCTCAAGGAAGCGGTCGTTTCCGGTGGATGCAACGTCGGCATAGCGGTTGACGGCGACGCCGACAGGGTGACCGCGGTTGACGCCACCGGCCGGTTTATCAGCTCGCATATGGTGTTCGCGCTGTTACTGAAGCACCTGGTGGAGGTCAGGGGATGGAGCGGGGATGTGGTCAAGACGGTCTCCACTACCACCATGATAGACAGGCTCTGCGACCGGTACGGGCTGGAGCTTCACGTGGTGCCGGTCGGCTTCAAGTACATATGCGACCTGATGCTCGAGCAGGACATCCTTATGGGTGGCGAGGAGAGTGGCGGAACCGGGATAAAGAATTACATCCCGGAACGCGACGGCATCCTGGTGGGGCTTCTTCTGGTTGAGATAATTGCCACCCACGGAAAGACGCTGGGCCAACTGGTAGACGAGCTGATGGATTCACTGGGGCGACGGTTCGTATACCTGAGACGCGATATGGAGCTGACCCGGGCGCACAAGGAAGCGCTGCTGGAGAACCTGGGTGCCCTCGAGTCTGCCGAGATAGGCGGGCAGGAGGTAACCAACCTGGTGACGATAGACGGCCTCAAGTTCCACCGCGCCGACGGTTCCTGGCTCATGCTGCGGGTTTCGGGTACGGAGGCGGTGGTCCGCGTCTATGCCGAGGCCGCGTCACAGCAGGAGGTGGAGGACCTGATTGATGAGGGTGCCCGGCTGATAGACGAGGTCGCCCCCGGGCAATGACGGGAGGAAATAAGTGGGTCTAGAGATTGACATGGACAACGAGGCCGAACTTACGGCGATTGACCGGGAGGGCATGCTGGAGGCCCTGGAGGGGTTCCCGGGACAGGTGCGCGAGGCGCTCGACATCGGGGAGTTCGACCTCACCTTGCCTTCTCCGGATGACCTGAACGCGGTAGTGGTGCTGGGAATGGGGGGTTCCGGCATCTCGGGGGATGTCGCCTCGGCGGTTGCCGCCGACAGGGGGCTGCCGTTGCCGGTGACGACCGTGAAAGGGTACCAACTCCCGTCCCTGGTGGACGAGCGGACGCTCGTCTTTGCTGTGAGCTACTCCGGCAACACCGAGGAAACGCTGGATTGCTTCAACCAGGCGCTGGACAGGGGGGCGCGCCTGGTTACGGTGAGCAGCGGCGGACGCCTGGCGGAGCTCGCCGGGGAGTACGGGGTACCGTGCTTCAAGATACCGGGCGGGTTACAGCCCCGGGCGTCGCTGGGATACCTGTTTATTCCCATCGTCTCAGTGATGGAGAGGATTGGACTGCTTTCCGGGGTGACCGGTGAGCTGAGAGCGGCGGCGGAGATGCTGGACGGGAGGAGCCGCGAGTACCGGGTTGGGGTCTCGCTGGACGGTAATCCCACCAAGAGGCTCGCCAAGGACCTGGTGGGGTACGTCCCGGTGGTGTACGGCTCGGAGGGATACGTCGCGGTGGCGGCGATGAGGTGGAAGGCCCAGTTCAACGAGAACGCCAAGATACCCTCGTTTCACAACTCGTTCCCCGAGCTCAATCACAACGAGACTGTGGGCTGGCGGAACCTGGCCGATATCTGCTCCCGCTGTCAACTGGTCGTGCTCCGTGAGCCTGGAGAGCACCCCAGGGTGGAAAAGCGGATACGCATAACAATGGACCTCTTGCAGGACAGCGTGGGGCACATCACCCAGGTGTGTGCCCGTGGAAGTAACAGTATAGAGAGGCTGCTCGACCTCATTTACTTCGGGGATTACACCAGTGTCTACCTGGCCCTGGCGTTGGGTCAGGATCCAACACCGGTTACCCGTATCGAGGAGCTGAAAAAGCGGCTTGCCGCTAAATAAGACCCCGACACCCGAACGGGGACTGGCCCAGGCTGTTGTCGTTCGACCTCCACACCCAAACCGAAGTACGTAATGCAACAGCGGGCCTGTCCCCACCCTTATACACGATAACGCCAGACAAAACCCGTCATCCCCGGGCTGGTGCCGTTGGAACCCTCACCCAAGCGGTGTCTGTTATGCAACAGCCCAGGGGCGAGCCTCCCTCACAAATTAACAAAAACCACAAAATGACCCAATGGTGCCTGGCACCATTGGGTCATTTCTGGGCACATCGCCGTCACACGACCTCGTGCTACGGGAGGTAAGGGCCGCCATAGGGGGCTTTCCGGTTTCCTGGACCGGCTTGCGGGGAGCATTGATATGATAAAGTAATGAACCGTTCGAGAAACAGTTACGTTCGGGGAACAGGGAACATCGAAAGGAGAGCGCTATATGGAGTACGACGTGAAGGATCTGGCCCTTTCCGGGGAGGGCAAAGCAAGGATAGAGTGGGCCGGGTTGGAGATGAAGGTCCTGGAGATAATCCGGAGGCGCTTTATCGAGGAAAAGCCTCTCGAGGGCCTGAAGATCGGGGCATGCCTTCACGTCACCACCGAGACCGCCAACCTGATGATAACCCTGAAGGCGGGCGGCGCGGAAGGGTTCCTGTGCGCGAGCAACCCCCTTAGCACCCAGGACGACGTCGCCGCGTCCCTGGTCAAGGATTACGGGATCCCCGTGTTCGCGATACACGGGGAGGACAACGACACTTACTACCGGCACATAGCAAGCGTGCTGGCCGGGAAGCCGCAGATAACCATGGACGATGGTGCGGATCTCGTCTCCGCCGTCCACACCGACTACAAGGAACAGGCCTCTGAGATTATTGCCGGCACTGAGGAGACCACTACCGGGGTGATAAGGCTCAAGAGCATGGAGGCAAACGGGGTCCTGCTCTACCCGGTGATAGCGGTGAACAACGCTGACACCAAGCACCTCTTCGATAACCGGTACGGCACCGGTCAGTCCACTCTGGACGGGATACTGAGGGCGACGAACCTCCTGCTGGCGGGCAAGGTGCTGGTGGTGTTCGGCTACGGGTGGTGCGGCAGGGGAGTGGCGTCGCGCGCCCGGGGCATGGGATCGAACGTTGTAGTGGTCGAGGTCGATCCGCTGAGGGCGTTGGAGGCGGTCATGGACGGCTTCCGGGTGATGACCTCGTTCGAGGCCGCCAGGCAGGGTGACATATTCGTCACCACCACCGGGGACGCAAGCGTTCTACGCGCTGAGCACTTCAAGGTAATGAAGGACAGGGCCGTCATGTGCAACGCCGGTCACTTCGATGTGGAGATAGATATCCCCGCGCTGGAGAAGATGGCTACCAGTCGCGACACGGTGCGGAAACACGTGGAGTGTTTTATCATGGAGGATGCCCGGCGGCTGTATCTCCTCGGAGAGGGGCGGCTCGTCAACCTCGCCGCCGCCGAGGGACACCCGGCAAGCGTTATGGACATGAGCTTTGCCAACCAGGCGCTTAATGCCGAGTACGCCTTCTCGCACGCCGGGGAACTGGAGAAGAGGGTCTATGACGTACCCGGAGATATTGACCGGGAGATAGCCCGGCTGAAGCTCGAGACCATGGGAATCGAGATAGACAGCCTGACGCCGGAGCAGGAGAAGTACCTGAGCAGTTGGACGATAGGGACATGAGATTGGACATGCGATGTCAGGAATGAAACCCGGGGAACTACTGGGTCTTACGGCGGCTTGCCGCAGGATGTACGAGAGCGGCCTGGTGACCGGTGCCCTGGGGGGCGTCGGCGTAAGGGTATCATCGGGGGATGTCATGGTTTCCCGCGCGGGCAGCCGCCTCGGCTTTCTTCAGGACACCGACATGATTCTCATGAACGGCGTCCGGCAGCAGCCCGACGGAAAGAGAGAGGGCTACACCCGGGATGCGGGCATCTTCAAGGCGGTTCTTGCGGTACGGAAGGAAGCCGGGTCGGTCATAAGGATACAATCACCGTACGCGACCGCGCTTGCCCACAGGGGGCGGAAGGCCATGGAGAAGTCGCAGGGCCTGATGGAGGACCTTGGTGGTGTCGTGTTCGTACCGTTCTACCGGCAAGGTACCGCCGGGCTCGCGGGGGCGGTCGCTGAGGCACTGCGCGACAACCGTATCGCCATAGTCGAGGGGCAGGGTCCGGTGCTCTGGGGTATTGATATCGAAGACGCGGTTGACCAGGCCGAGGCGCTCGAGACCACCGCCAAGGTCATCTTTCTGCTGAACGGCGGCAATGGTGCCGGGTAGAACCGTGAGTTGCGAGCCCGGGGACTCCGTGTTTTTCACTGATGAGCGGCTTTCCATCATAGACCAGACAGCCCTTCCCGGCGCAACTATAATCCTGGAACTGAGTACGCCTGAGGATGTCGTCGGGGCGATTCGACGGCTGGCGGTAAGGGGAGCGATGGCCATCGGGGTGGCGGGTGCCTACGGTGTGCTCCTGGGGGCGCTGGGGGCCGCCGGTGGTAACGTGGAGGAGATAAGGAGGGCTACCGGCGAGGCGGTATCGATTATCTCCGCCTCCCGGCCCACCGCGGTTAACCTCTTCTGGGCGTGCCGGCGAATGGAGAACGCGCTCGAGGAGGGAGCCGAAGACGGCCCGGACACCCTCACCCTGAGGCTCCGACGTCGGGCCGACGAGATAGCGTTTGATACCATCGAGTCCAACAGACAACTGGTGGAGGCCGGCCAGGAGGTGGTGGGTAACGGCGCGGGAACGCTGACCCACTGCAACTCCGGCCCGCTGGCGGCGATCCGCTACGGTACCGCGGTGGGGGTGCTTATCGAGGCCCACCGCCGCAAAAAAGGAATACACGTATACGTAGACGAGACGCGTCCCCTGTTGCAGGGAGCGCGCCTTACCGCCTGGGAACTGGGCAGGGAGGGCGTCCCTTACACCCTTATCACCGATAGCACCGCGGCGCAGGTGATGAGGAGGGGCTCGGTGGACCTGGTGATCACCGGCGCGGACCGTATCGCGGCGAACGGCGATACCGCGAACAAGATAGGCACCTACGCTCTGGCGGTGCTGGCCGGTGAGCACGGAATCCCGTTCTACATAGCCGCGCCCGACTCCACGGTCGATCTCGAATGTGCCGACGGATCCCGGATAGTGATAGAGGAGCGTAACGCGGATGAGGTTCGCACCTGCGCCGGGCGGGCGACGGCCCCTCCCGACTCTCCGGTATACAATCCGGCGTTTGACGTCACACCGGCGAAGTATATCAGCGGCATTATCACCGAGCGTGGTGTGCTGCGCCGGCCGTACGTGGAGAGTCTCCGCCGGTCCCGCGGGTGAACGCTCGAGGAGGAGGGTTTGCATGGACGAGAGAGTAATGGTGATGGCGGCGGGCCTGGGGACCCGGTTGATGCCGCTCACCGGCGAGATAGCCAAGCCGATGGTCCCGATTGTGAACCGCCCGGTGATGGAGCACCTGTTCGCATTGATATCAGGCTGCGGTTTTCACGAAGTGGCGGTCAACCTCCATCACTTTCCTGAGGCGATAAGGGATCACTTCGGCGACGGATCCCGGTGGGGCATGAGCATTCACTACTCGATGGAAGAGAAACTCATGGGCACCGCGGGAGGCGTTAGGCGATGCGCCGACTTCCTCGGTTCCGGTACGTTTATAGTGCTGATCGGGGACGCGCTGACCGACGTGGACCTGCGGGAGTTGTTGGCGTTCCACCGCGATAGGAAGTCGGTTGCGACTATCGTGACCACGCCGGTGGACGATACGTCCAAGTACGGGGTTGTGCTTGCCGGAGAGTACGGAAGGGTAGAAGGCTTCCAGGAGAAGCCGACCGAGGCGGAGGCGATAAGCAACGTAGCGAACTCCGGCATCTACGTCTTTGAGCCGGAGGTTCTGGACCTCATACCGCGGGACAAGCCGTACGACTTCGGGCGAGAACTGTTCCCCCGGCTGGTTGAGGACGGCGCGGCTCTGTACGCATGGACCCACCGGTACTACTGGAACGACGTCGGCAGCATCGAGGAGTACCAGAAGGGGAACTTTGATGCCTTAAACGGTCGGGTGAACGTTGACATCCCCGGCAACCAGATCGCTCCCGGCATCTGGGTAGGAGCGGATACCACCGTGAATCGTGACGTGGTCATGACCCCGCCGGTGTGCATCGGTGACAGGTGTGTTATCGAGCGTGGGGCGCGCATTCTCGGCCCGGTTATCATCGGGCCCGATACGATGGTCAGGGCCGGGGCGGTGTTGTACCGGGGCATCAAGTGGGGTGGGGGTACATAGGACGGGATGCCAGCATGGTCGGGAGCATAGCCGGTTCCGATTTTCACATCGGAGAAGGCGCGGTGCTACTGGACGGCGTCGTGCTCGGGAGCGGCTCCGTAGTTGAAGATGGAATTGTAATCGACCCAAGTGTTAGAATAATGCCGGGAAGCATCGTTAACAACAAGTAGTACCCACCTCTCCATCCTCTCCAGCAAGAATGCGCCAATGGTGCCAGGCACCATTGGCGCACCAGGCACCATTGGCGCATACGCCCCGGCTGTTGCATAACAGACGCAGCTTGAGTGACGAGTCCAACGGCAACAGCCCGGGGATGGCGGGTTTTGTTTCACGTTATTGCGTGTAAGACTGGGGTCAGGCCCGCTGTTGCATTATGGAGATAGACTTGAGTGAAGAATCGAACGACAACAGCTTGGGCCAGACCCCGTTTGGGTGGGGAGGAGACGGATGCTCGATGAAATCATAGATCTCGTTTACCCCGTATCGTGCATCGCGTGTGGCAGAGCCGGGGGGCGGGGTCTGTGCGGGCATTGCCTGGCCGGCCTGGCCTCGAGGTGCGCGCTGTGGGTGACGCAATCCGGGGACGATTGCGGCGGCCCGGCGACATGCTTCAGCGGTTACAGGGCCGCGGGGGAGTACAGCGGCCTGATACGGGAGATGGTACTGAAACTGAAGTCGTCCGCCGGGTACTACGCGCCGCCGCTGGCGCGGTTGATGGTCGCGTCAGCGGGGAACGACCCCGGCTATATATCCTGCGATTACGTCTGCTACGTGCCTTCTACCAGGGAAAAGATAGCTCAAAGAGGGTACAACCCGGCGAAGGTGCTTGCCCGACGGGTAGCCCGGCACCTGGGCAGGCCCATATTCGACGGCCTGGCAAAGACCAGGATGACACTGGAGCAGGACCGGCTGGCCGGGGCGAGCCGGTGGGAGAACGTTGCCGGCGCCTTCGGCGTAACGGGGGAAAGGGTTCCTCTCGGTAGCGTCGTACTTGTGGATGATGTCATGACTACCGGCGCGACCGCGGACGCCTGCGCCCGGGCATTGCTCGATTCAGGTGCGGATGCCGTCCAGGTTCTGGTAGCGGCGAGGACGGTCCTGAACTGGTGCCCCGCTCCATAGATACGCTGGCATTCGAACGCCGCTCCCGTCCACTCCGTAAGAAATGCCGTATCCCCCAACAGTTCATTTTCCGTCCTTCTACACGTATAATGGACGCAAATCATCCCCCATATATACTGTTTTATTGCGACGTGACCAATTGGGTTCAGGTTAGCTGCTACCCTGACGATATATAAACAGAAGATGGAAACTGGTTTTATAAGCGTGATTCAGAAGAGGTTAAGGTGTAAGTGACATGCAGTTATCAGACAGGGAGATACAGAACACAATAGATCTGCTCAGGAAGAGGCAGCCGGTTGACGAAGAGTTTGCGGCTTTCAGCACGGAGGAGATGAATAGCATCTCCGATATCATTGAGAGGATCGAGATCGAGCCCGAGGTCCGAAAAGACAGGGTCGACAAGGTCAGGAAGGCGCTCGAAGCATCCAGCTATAACATAACCGGCGACGAAATCGCGAAGAAGCTGATAGGCCGTATCTTCTCAGACAAGCTCCGGTGACCTGACTGGATCTTGTCCGTGAAAGTTGCCGAATAACCCGGAACGGTATAGCATTTCCCTTGCTTGATTTCCCGTTTTGTCTTTGGGGTAATCAAGGGATGAAGTAACGGGTTCCGGTCTGTGGTTGAAAGTCGATGCCAGTCGCAGGCGAAACGACCCACGTAAGGTAACTAATGGTTGCTGAGCACGGTGCGGCTTAGGGGTAAGTCCTGCCTCCTCTAAAGGAGAGAAGAGGGCGTGACCGGGAACTGGACCCGGGTAGCTAACTCTCGGCAGGCGAGTGTGGGGCCAAAGACCAGGTCAGCGGAACCCGTTATTTCATTCAGACGCCGCTTGTCTGACAGTGAGGGGTCAGGTGTTGCGGACGCCAATTGTATCTATAGACACCTCTATAACACCTGACCCCACTGTTAGGCGGGGCGAGCGCGTTGTTGGACACTCTACTGTTCCTATGGTAATCTACCGGAAATAGTTCTATAGACTGGGGGGATGAATTGGAATCAGGAGTAGTTAAATGGTTCAATCCGGAGAAGGGGTTCGGGTTCATCGAACGTGAGAGTGGAGACGATGTGTTCGTGCATTTCTCCGACATAGTTTCGGACGGGTATCGTACCCTTGAAGAAGGGGATGCTGTAACGTTTGAGGTTGCCGAGGGAGACAGGGGTCCGAAGGCGACTAGTGTCACAAGGAAAAGCTAGGCGCGAAAAAAGTAAATCGTATCGCAACCTCATTTTACGTCTTGGTGTAGAGTGGGGTTGTATTGTTGTTTGTCACCGGTGAGCCGGTGACGGGCGGGGCGAGTATCTATGGAGGTAGGCGAGTTGAAGATCATCATCGCGGGAAAGAACATCGAGTTGACCGATGCGCTGAGAAACCATGCCCGACAGAAAGTCGTGAAGATTGGCAATCTCGGGGTTAACATAGACGAGGTCGAGGTAAGGATGGTGGTTGAGAAAAACCCCAGTATCAAGGAGAATCAGAAGACGGAGTTAACCGCCACAGGGAAAGGGATTCACCTGAGGGCTACCGACCGTGACCCTGACATGTATGTGGCCATCGACAAGGCGGTGTCCAGGATGCAGAGGCAGGTCAAGAAATACCATGGGAAACAGATCGACAGGAGCCACGGACACCTTGATTCTCGCCGGGAGAAACCTCATCCGGAGGAGCCGGAGGAGGAGCACCCGGGTATTGTAAGGACCAAGTCGATATCGTTGAAGCCGGTGACACCCGAGGAGGCCACCCTCCAGATGGAGATGCTGGGGCACGACTTCTTCGTTTTTACTGATTCCGGGACGGACAACACGAGTGTTGTATACAAACGCAATGACGGCAACTACGGTTTGATTGATACCTCGAGATAGGGGGCTTGCACACAGGTGTCCGGACTAGCTAAGACGGTAAGAGGAGTCCTTGATTTCATAGCACGGGTCTTCCTTATTGGAGGTGCCGGAGTCAGATGGTGAAGCGTTCAGAGCTTGAGCTGGACGATTCTCTTTTCGAGGGGGAGGAGAAATCACATCGTCTGCGCAGGGGGAGAGCCGATAATGCCCTGGCAGTGGTGATTGCCCTCACGGTGGCAATGGTGGCACTCCTCGTGTTCACCTCCGAGAAGGAAAACTGGTGGGCGGTCGCCATGCTGGGAATACTGTTCCTGGCGTCCGAGCTCTTCGCCCTTCCGATGAAACCCAGCGGGCGATTGTCCCTTGCGTTACTGGTCGTGGTAATGGCCATGATGATCTCCGGGCCTCTGGGGGCAGCGGTTGTGACCCTGTTCGGCATTCCGGTGTACTGGCTGGAGCGGGAAGAGCAGGGGGCGAAGAAGGTCATATTCAACACCTGCCAGATGATGTTCGCGGCAGGGGCCGCAGCGTGGGTTTTCCACTATACCGGTGGCGCACTCCTGGAGGCGAGCCTGAAGAACGGTGGCAAGCTGGTTTTCCCGTGGGTGCTTGCGATGCTGGTATTCTATATCCTGAATACCGTGCTGATAACGCCGGTGCTTACGCCTGACGGGGAAAGCATGACCCGCTTCTGGCAGAGGCGCATGCTGCCCAGGTCACCCGGGTATTTGCTTTACGGCGGGATCGGGTTTATGGCGGCGGCCTTATACGTCAGGCTCGAGTTCCCCGCGGTACTGCTGCTGTTCGCCCCGCTCATCGCGATAAGGGTCGTCTTCACCCGGTATGAGTCTATGCGCGACGTGTGTGACAAAACAACGTTGGCCGTCATGGAGGCGGTTGAAGGCCCCGGTACTCCGATGGAAGGACACAGCGTGGGGGTAGCTGCCATCGCCCTGGCGATCGCTGAGGAGATGAACTTCCAGGAGAGGGACCTCCACTACCTCAGGCAGGCGGCGCTTCTTCACGACATAGGCAAGCTGGCACTCGACCCGGCGATCTTCGCCAAGGACGGGCCGCTGACGCCCGAGGAGTACGAGGAGATGAAGAAGCACCCGCTGATAGGTGGGAGGATCGTATCCCGGGAGCCCTCGTTCGCGGTTGTGGCACCGGCTATTACCCATCATCACGAGATGACGGACGGCAGCGGGTACGTGGACGGCCTGGCCGCGGAGGCGATACCGATCGGCGCCCGCATCCTGGCGGTTGCGGACTCGTTCGACGCCATGCAGCGGCCCGCCGCTTACCGGGAGTCACTTAGCCCTTACGATGCCGCGTCAGAGATAATAAAGGCTAAAGGCATACAATACGACCCCGAGGTGGTCGACGCTTTCGTCAACGTCGTTGCCAGGCGGGGTATCTGGACCGGATTGCTCAAGGACAGCGTGCCCATGCCATCGGACAAGGTCGACGCGGAACCGGAAACCGGGCTTGAGCCCGAGCAGCCCACACTCGAGGATGCCGTCGGCGGTGTCGTCGATATCTCTGAGGAGGAGCGAGAGAGGACCGCAACCCCCGCTGATGGGATCAAGTACGATGAGGTCAGGAGTGAAATTGAGAAGGACATCGTAGAATGGGAGAGGGCGGAAGGTGACAGAACGAGGCGAAAAGCCCGCGGAGAGCCAGGAAGAAGAGCTGGTTCCCGCAAGAAGGCTAAGAAGAAAGACAAGGGGCCGAAAGGCGAGAAGAAGCGCTAAGCCGGTCTTCGAGGAAGAAAGCCTTCCCGAAGAGGAAGCCCCAATCACAGGCATCGCGCCCACCGGGGAAACCGCGGAGGAGGACCAGGGTGGGGGGGGCCCGGGGGGGGGCGAGAGTGCGCCGGTGGAACCCTCAGGCCAAGACGAGCTGGACATCCCGACGCGCCGGGTGAGGAGGCCCGCCGGGGGGCGAAGGACGCAGGGGCGCACGCCGCGGGCCGGGTTTCCGGTAGCAATCGTGTTGATAGTCGCCGCGTCGCTCGCGACCGTGGTCGTTGCCGCCGTTTATACGCGGGTAGGGTCGATCGATTTCACCGATTTGGCCTTCTTCCTGGTGGTTTTCACGGTTGCCGCGCACTTTAACATCAAGGTGAAGGGTGGAGGGAAGATCAACCTCGGCCTGGCACCGATACTCGCGGCCCTGCTTTGCCTGCCCGGTGTGGAGGTTGTATGGCTGTTCCTGTTCGGCACGGGCATTACACTGGTCACCAGGGTACTGGGCGAGTGGGACAAAGATGAGTCTCTGGGAGTGCTGATAGACCTCACCGGAGTGGGTTTGATGGTGCTGGTCTATCACCTGCTCATCAAGGTGCTTCCCGAGAAACCGGTGCTCCTCGGGTCTTACACGCCCTCCATGCTGGGGGCCGTTGCGGTCGCGGCCGGCCTGTTCTTCATTGTATACACGGCTCGTGAGGCGTACGTCCTCTCCCATGAGGGTTATCTTCCCGCGGCGGTATACTTCAAGAGCGGTATTCGCAAGTTGCTGGTCCCGTTTCTTACCGTGGGGTTCATAGGTGTGCTGATGGGGCTGATTTTCATAGGCATCGGGATGTGGACGATGCTTATCGCGCTCCCGCTGCTCCTGGTGTTCATGTACGCCTATAACAAGGTCGCCGAGACCGATCTTGACCTGCTGGAGACGATTCGCGTACTGGCCGTGATCCCCGAGGAAACGGGGATGATTCACAGGGGACGCGCGGACCGGGTGGCGAGCCTCTCGGTGGCGGTGGCGCGTGAGCTCGGGCTTTCTCCCGAGGACGTTCAGCAAGTCCAGTGCGCGGCGTACCTTCACGATATTGGCACGATATACATGCCGGTGGAAACCGACACTGACCAGGAGCAACTGGCAGGGCTGCAGAGCGGTGTTTCGGGTGGGGTGGACATTCTTGGAAAAGTGGATTACCTTGAGGTTGCCGCCGAGATACTCCGGGGTCGAGAGGGTCTGCGTGACCGCGTGGTTGATGTCGACAAGAGGAGAGCGGTCAGCATAGGCGCGGGCATCCTCAAGGCGGTGGACGAGTTAGAGTCGCTGTTACAGAGCGGCGAAGGCGAGGAACCGCTCTCCGAGCAAGAAGCCCTGACCGAAATGAACCTGGAGCGGGGCGTACAGTACGACAGCAAGGTTCTAAGGGCGATCACCAGGGTACTGCCGCGTCTAGAGAGGGAAGGGTTGTCTTCGGGTGCTGAAAGGAGTCCAGAAGGCTCTCCATTTTGGGGAAGCCAGGAAGATAAGGGAACTTGAGACGGTTGTCGCCTCGGTTAACGAGCTGGAACCGGAGGTCCTGAAGCTTTCCGACGCCGAACTCGCGGCGAAGACACCAGAGTTCCAGAAGAGGTACGACGCCGGTGAGACCCTGGAGGACCTTCTCCCGGAGACGTTTGCGGTTGTCAGGGAGGTGGCACAAAGGACCCTGGGCGAGCGGCACTTCGACGTCCAGTTAATGGGTGGCATAATTCTCCACCGGGGACAGATAGCCGAGATGAAGACCGGGGAGGGGAAGACCCTGGTGGCTACCCTGCCGGTCTACCTCAACCATTTCCCCCGCAAGGGCATTCACATTGTCACCGTCAACGATTACCTGGCCAAGCGCGATAGCGAGTGGATGGGGACAATCTACCGGTTCCTGGGCATGGACGTGGGCATCATCCAGGCGCAGATGCAACCCCCGGAGCGTCGACTCGCGTACGCGGCCGACGTTACGTTCGGGACCAACAACGAGTTCGGGTTCGATTACCTGCGTGACAACATGGTGATGACGCTCGAACGTCAGGTGCAGAGGGGTCACCATTACGCGATAATCGACGAGGTGGACAGTATTCTGGTGGATGAGGCCCGCACCCCACTGATAATCAGCGGGGCCTCCTCCGAGTCGGTCAAGTTGTACCGCCAGTTCGCGCAGGTGGCCCGCCGGCTGAAGAAGGACGCCGACTACGAGGTCGACGAGAAGTCAAGGACGGTCGCGGTCACCGAAGACGGCATCCGCAAGGTGGAGGGAATACTGGGCGTCGAAAACCTGTACGATGAAGTGCACTTCAACATGGTCCATCACCTGGACGTCGCGGTGAAGTCCAGGGAGATCTTCTCTAACGAGGTGGACTATATAATCAAGGACGGCGAGATAATCATCGTGGACGAGTTCACGGGCCGCCTGATGCAGGGAAGGCGTTACTCCGACGGCATACACCAGGCGATAGAGGCCAAGGAAGGCGTTCGAATCAAGGAGGAGAGCCAGACTCTCGCCACGATAACGTTCCAGAACTACTTCCGGATGTACGACAAGCTGGCGGGAATGACCGGTACCGCCGCCACCGAGGCGGACGAGTTCCGCCACACCTACGGGCTCGGCACCGTGGTCGTGCCCACCAACGAGCCGATGATAAGGGAGGACCACCCGGATTTCATCTACAAGACGGAGAAGGCGAAGTTCGAGGCGGTGGTCGAAGATATCATCGAGTGCTACGAGAGGGACCAGCCGGTCCTGGTGGGCACCGTTTCCATAGAGAAGTCCGAGCGGTTGTCCGATATGCTCGCCCGGCGCGGCATCCCCCACGAGGTGTTGAACGCCAAGCAACACGAGCGCGAGGCGGAGATAGTGGCGCTTGCCGGGGAGCCGCAAGCGATAATGATCGCAACCAACATGGCGGGCAGGGGCACCGACATCAAGCTCGGCGAGGGGGTCCCGGAGCTGGGCGGCCTCAAGGTCATTGGTACCGAGCGCCACGAGTCGCGGCGCATAGACAACCAGTTGCGCGGCCGTTCCGGGCGCCAGGGCGACCAGGGTAAGTCACGCTTCTACCTATCACTCGAGGATGACCTCATGCGAAGGTTCGCCTCACAGGCGATAGGCAGTCTCATGGAGAGGTTCAACTTCCCGGAGGACATGCCGATAGAGCACAAGCTGGTTTCCAAGGCGATAGAGTCGGCCCAGAAACAGGTTGAGTCACAGAACTTCGAAGTAAGGAAGAACCTCCTCAAGTACGATGACGTGATGAACAGGCAGCGAGAGGTCATCTACGACGAGAGGGACCGCCTCATAGAGGGAAGCGACTTCGGGGAAGTGGCCCGGCAGTGGGTGGAGGACACGATCGTATCAGCGGTCCACACCTTCACGAACCCCGATATCTACCCGGAGGACTGGAACCTTGACGAGCTGCTGGCCTACGTCAACCAGGTCTACCCGGTAACCGTTTCCGTCAAGGACATGGACGTGGAGGGGTTGACCCAGGAAGAGCTGATAGACATCCTTCTAGAGGACGTATGGGGAGAGTACGCACGGCGAGAGAAGGAGTTCGGCGAGGACAGGATGCGTGAGCTCGAGAGGAACGTGATGCTGGAGATCATCGATAACAAGTGGCGGGAGCACCTCTACGAGCTGGATTACCTGCAGGATGGCATAGGGCTTAGGGGGATCGCCGGCAAAGATCCGCTGGTGGCGTATCAGGGTGAAGCGTTCGACATGTTCCAGTCGATGACCGACAGTGTGAAGGATGAGTTCGCGCGGTATATCCTTCATGCCAAGATGGTCGAGATGGATATGGAGCGGGCGTCGCTCAAGACGGTTGAGAGTTCCGGTGAGACGGAGGGGAAGAAACCGGTGCAGCGGCGCAAGGACAAGGTGGGAAGGAACGATCCGTGCCCGTGTGGGAGCGGGAATAAGTACAAGAAATGCTGTGGGGCAAACGCTTAAAGGTAAGGAGGCTGGAATGGTAACTGATTTCCGAGGGGAGATCGAAGACCGCTTGCGCCGGCTGGAGAAAGTCGGTGATTACCTTTGAGGTAGCCAAGTCGCGCACCGAGCTGAAGAAGTTAAGTCGGGAGGCGGCTGCTCCCGACCTCTGGGACGACCAGGACAGGGCCAGGCGGGTGATGGCCCTTCTTTCTCGGCTGGAGGGTGAGATAGAACGGTACGACGGGATAATGGCCAGGGCCGCGGAGTTGGAGGAGATGAACCTGCTGGGCCTGCAGGAGGATGACCCCTCGTTCGAGGAGGAGATAGCAGGGGGAATCGCCTCACTTGACAGAGAGATACAGGCTATTGAGACCGCCTCCCTGATGCAGGGGGAGTTCGACCGGAAGAACGCGATAGTATCGCTTCACCCCGGCGCCGGCGGGCTGGAGTCACAGGACTGGGCTGAGATGCTCCTCCGCCTGTACTTGCGCTGGGCTGAAAGGAGCGGCTTCGAGGTCGACTTGAATGACATCCAGCCCGGTGATGGAGGCGGGATCAAGAGCGCCACGTTCACCGTCCGTGGGCGGAACGCCTTCGGTCTCATGTTGTGCGAGAAAGGCGTACACCGCCTGGTGCGGATTTCGCCGTTCGACTTCTCCAGCAGGCGCCATACCTCTTTCGTGTCGCTGGATGTCATTCCAGAGGCGGGGGAAGAGGCCGATATCGACATCGATCCCAAGGACCTGCGAATCGACACCTACAGGTCGTCGGGCGCCGGCGGGCAGCACGTCAACGTCACCGATTCAGCGGTTCGAATCACGTATATCCCGACGAAAACCGTAGTCCAATGCCAGAACGAGAGATCGCAGATGAGCAACAAGATCACGGCGATGAAGATACTGAAGTCCCGGCTCATCGAGCTGGCCCGGCAGGAGAAGGAGAAGGAAATCGAGGCGATCCGCGGCCAACGCAAGGACATCGGGTGGGGCAGCCAGATCCGTTCGTACGTTTTTCAACCGTACCAGATGGTCAAGGACCATCGCACCGGTGTGGAGACAGGGGACGTGAAGGCGGTAATGGATGGGAATATCGACCTGTTGATAGAGGAATGCCTTCGCTGGAGGAGGAAGCAGGAAGGCCGGAGCGGTATGGAGGAGTGATGGTGGCGGAGCAGCCGAGGATAAAGGCCGACCTTCACGTCCACACAATCTCCAGCGGGCACGGGTACTCAACTGTCAGGGAGATTTGCTCCCAGGCGTCGGAGAGGGGTCTCGAGATGATAGCGGTAGCGGACCACGGCCCCGCGATGCCCGGCGGCCCCCACCTTTATCACTTCACAAACATGGTGGTGATGCCCCGCGTCCTGTTCGGGGTGAAGATACTCAGGAGCGCGGAGTGCAACATCATCGACACCGAGGGGAACCTGGATATCCCCGACCGCGCGCTGGACGCGCTGGACCTGGTGCAGGCGGGGATACATCCCCGGTGCGGCTACAGCGGCGACTCCACCCTGGAAAACACTCGCGCGGTCCTGGGAGCCATCGAAAGCGGAAAGGTGGACATCCTGGTGCACCCGGGCAACCCGCTCTATCCACTTGACTACGGAACAGTGGTGAGGTCCGCGGCGTCTAATGGTGTGCTCATCGAGATAAACAACGCTTCGCTCACGGTAGTCCGAAAAGGGAGCGCGGACAACTGCCGGGCGATCGCTCGAGAGGTGAAGGCGGCTGAAGCCCGGCTGTCGGTGGGAAGCGACGCGCATGACGCGTCGCTGGTCGGCGTCTTCGACCAGGCGCTTGAACTCATTGATGATATCGGTGTCCCTGATGAGCGGATAGTGAACAGGGACGCCGTTTCAGTGCTCCAATTTTTACATTCACGGGGGAAGGATATCCGTTTCTGAAAGGCAAAGTATAAGTAGCATTCCGGCGTGAACGCGCGCGAGAGGAGCACGGAGCGCCGGCGCGTACGTTCTGACTGCGAAACGGGAGTAGCACTCGACAGGCGAAGAGAGGTTAACGAATTAACAGTACTTATCATGGATAACAGTAGTTTACTATTACCACATATTCAAGAGTTAACACTTGAAACATAATCAACATTAGTTATCATAAGTAACAAGCAACAGGTTTGGAGGTACGGCTACTTGATACGTTTCAGGAGAGTCACAAAGGTTTACATGGGCAATATCTACGCCCTTGACGATATCACGGTAGATATCGAAAAGAAGGAGTTCGTGTTCATCGTGGGCCCGAGCGGCTCCGGCAAATCGACTTTCATTAAGCTCATGCTAAAGGAGGAGGAACCGACGAACGGCCAGGTGTATATCGCGGATACCAATCTTGCCGAGATCAAGAGGTGGAAGGTTCCGTACCTGCGCCGAAAAGTGGGGTGTGTCTTCCAGGACTTCAAGTTACTGCCGCAGAAGACGGTGTCCGAGAACGTCGCCTACGCACTGGAGGTTACCGGGAGGCCTAAAAGGATCATCGAATCGTACGTCCCGGAGGTTCTGCGCCTCGTCGGCCTGGGCCACAAGCTGGACTCGTACCCCGATGAGCTTTCGGGAGGGGAGCAGCAGCGCGTTTCCGTTGCCCGGGCGTTCGTGAACCGGCCACCAATCCTCCTTGCCGACGAGCCGACCGGTAACCTGGACCCCGCTATGTCCGTGGGGATAGTGAAACTGCTGGAGAGGATCAACAATACAGGCACCACCGTGGTGATGGCCACCCACGACCAGGACATAGTCAACACATTCAAGAAGCGCGTGGTGGAGTTGCGCGACGGCCGGGTTATCCGCGACCAGTCGAGAGGGGTCTACGGCCATGGCGGTTAACTTCAAGTACTTCTTAAAGGAATCCGGCTCCAGTATGCGCCGCAACATGGCACTGACCGTGGCCGCGGTAATGGTCACCAGTCTATCGCTTATCATCCTTGGCGTGGTGAGCATGTTCGTGCATACCGGCAACGGCCTCGCGGCGGACATGAAGGAGAGGGTTGACGAGATAAGGGTCTTTCTTGACGAAAACGTCACCGTGGAGGAGCGGGAAAGCCTGGAGAGACATATCCGTAACATGGAAGAGGTCAGGAGCGTTACCTACATCTCCAAGGATGAAGCGCTCGAGGAGTTCAAGAAGATGTACGAGGACCAGCAGGGCATGCTGGACGAGATCGAAGGCAACCCGTTCCCCGCGGAGTTCAAGGTGCAGATGAAGGACCCCAAGTACAACAACACGGTAGCCAATCGCCTGGAGAGCCGGCCCGAGGTGAGCACCGACGAGAACGGCAAGAAGGAGATAAAGAACCCCAGGGACGTCGTGGACAAGGTGCTCCGCTGGACCGGGGCCATACAGAAGGCGGGAATAGTGGTGGTGATAGCGTTCGGTCTCGTGGCGGTGGCGCTGGTTTCCATCACCATCAGGATGGCCATCTACTCCCGCCGCAAGGAGATAGGCATAATGAAACTGGTGGGCGCCACAAACTGGTTCATAAGGTGGCCGTTCATATTCGAGGGAGTGGTCGAAGGTTTCCTGGGCGCTATAGTGGGGATAATATTCGTGTTGCTCATCAACGCCTGGATCATCTCGAGGGTCGAGTCGGCGGCGGAGAACGTGAACCTGGTGGGCGGAAGTTATCTCGCCCTTCTCTCGGTGTTTCTCATTTGCATAGGGATCTTTATTGGCGCGGTTGGAAGCGCGCTTGCGCTTAGAAGGCATATAGAGGTGTAGGTCATACCGGTTGGTCGTGTTGACGCCCCCCTCCTGTCCTTTTTGTGTGTTTCCGTTTAGAATCGAGTGTCGCGTCTCATAGGTACGGTGAGCACCGAGAGCGTCGGTGCGCCGCGCCGGCAAGGCGCGCGACCCAGTGCCTCGCTGGATAGATACGGTTAAGCACCGAGAGCGTCGAAGCGCCGCGCCGGCAAGGCGCGCGACTGAGACGTACTCCTGTAGTACGTCGAGAGAGCGGAACGCAGCCGGAGTGGATGCAGCGGCGTTCGAATGCCAGCGTATCTATGTAGCGGGGTACCTAGCGTACTCACCGAGTACGTCGCAGGGAGCGGAACGCAGCAGGAGCGGATGCAGCGGCGTTCGAATGCCATTGTATTTGTGAGACGGGGCACTAACAATCAGACGGGCGACGGCGCGGACCGCGGGAGAAACATGGACGAGCAGAACGACGGCTCCGACAGGCAACAGTATTATACGGGGACCCCACCCTACCAGCGGGTGCCACCTCCGCCACCGCCGAGGCGCGGGCTTCCCCGGCGGGCCTGGATAATTCTCGGCATCGTCCTGGGGATCGTCGCGTTGGGCGTACTGGTGGGAGCGGGCTTTGTTGTTGAACGGGTACTATTTCCTCCCGAGAATGACAGCAGGGAGTTCGTCTTAAGCGATGAAACCTCTTACCAGGAGGCCCTGTTCGATATTCGTAACTACTACCTCCGTGACTACTCCGAGAGCGAGATAAAGGACGCCGCCGAGAAGGCGGTTGACGATGAGAAGAAGAAGGGCGAGAAGTCCGATGAGGAACTCCTGGACATCGGGTTGAGCGCGCTGGCGGAGGCACTGGGAGACGACCACACCGGCTACCTGACGCCTGGGGAGAACAAGAGACTGAGCGAGGACCTGAGCGGGAGTTTCTTCGGGGTGGGCTTTACGCTGCGGGTCAATGAGGACGAGGAGCGGCCGCAGGTGGTAAGCGTCATCGAGGGCTCCCCAAGTAAAGAGGCGGGGGTCAAGGCCGGTGACATCATCACCGCGGTTGACGGCGAGGATACCAAGGGCCAGAGTCTTGACGGGGTGGTCTTGAGGATCCGTGGAAAGAAGGGCACCGATGTCGAACTCGACGTCAATCGCCCGGAGGAGGACGAGGACCTTACGTTCAAGATAACCAGGGACAAGATAGAGATACCCGACTTCGAGTCCGAGATAATCGATGGCCGCTACGGCGTGCTTCGCGTTTTCGAGTTCAACAAGGGGATAGCCGATAAGATCAGAGTGGCGGTCAGGGAGATGCAGGAGAAGGGCGTCGGTGGGTTCATACTGGACATGCGGAACAACCCCGGCGGCTTACTGGACGAGGCGGTCAAGGTGGTCAGCATCTTCGTGAACGACGGGACGGTAGTGTCGTACCAGACGAAGGGGCACGACAGGGTGGACGAGCCCGCCGCGGGAAACGCGGAGACCGACCTGCCCCTTGTGGTGCTCATCAACGAGGGCAGCGCAAGTTCGTCAGAGATAGTCGCGGGGGCGCTACACGACCTGGGCCGTGCGGTTCTGGTGGGCACCAGGAGTTTCGGGAAGGGCTCGGTTCAGAAGATGTACGAACTGGACAACGACGGGGCGATGAAGCTGACCGTTTCCCTTTACTACCTGCCGAACGGGGAGTGCGTCGACGGCGATGGCATCGAGCCCGCGGTGGAGGTGAAGGTCGAAGACGATCCCGAAGCCCAGGACAAGCAACAGTTCGACAAGGCGAAGGAAATCCTCGAGAACCTTATCCAAGGAAAACCTGCCACAGGCGCAGCCCTGCGCCCCGCTGCCTGAGGGGCGCCTCTCAGTCGCCCAGCACCACCCGCAAAGCGTAGAAACATGGCGCAGAATAATGGGGTCACGTCCTAAAAGGCGCACGCCTTGCGTATAATGTATTCATGAAGCAAAGCGGCGATAACAAGGATTTCCAGGTGAAGGCGACCAACAGGAAGGCGCTCCGGGATTACCACATCGAGGAGACGATGGAGGCCGGCATCGTGCTGATGGGAAGCGAGATAAAGTCGATTCGCGGCGGGCGGGCGAACCTGCGTGACGCGTATGCCACGGTTGAGGGCGGTGAGGTGTTCCTGTACAACATGCACATCTCCCCCTACGCGCAGGCTTCGCAGTTCGGGCACGAGCCGACGAGGGTCCGGAAACTACTGCTTCGCAAGGACCAGATCAAACGTTTGACCGGAAAGATGGTGGAAAAGGGGTATACACTGGTACCCATTAAGTTGTACATTAAGAACGGGAGGGCCAAGCTGGAGATGGGCCTCGCCAGGGGAAAGCGACAGTACGACAAGCGAAGAGAGTTAGCCCGGAAGGACGCGGAGCGGGAGATGGAGCGCGCGATGCGCCGGAAGGGACGATAGAGTAAGGCCATGGGGGCGATTTGGCTTCGACAGGAGTGAAGGAGGTAGAGGCGCGAGCCGAGTGCCAGCATCTCGCTAAACAGTTGGAAAACTAACCAAACGCCGATACTAATCTGGCGCTGGCAGCTTAAAGCGGCCACGTCCCCCGGGCGCAACCTGCGGCCCCGGGTAGGGCGACGTTAGCAGGGTAGTCCCGGAATCGGGGTTCCGACGGAGTCGGGGTGAAACTTTTTGGAACTGGCGCCGGCAAGGCAGCCTGTGAGCCGAACCGGAGCGAGATTTAACCACAGGATACGCTCGTAGAAGCCTTTAGCGAAACTCTTCTGGACGCGGGTTCAACTCCCGCCGCCTCCACCAGTCGCGGCAATGTTATCCATGGAGCAGCTATACACCACAACTGTTGGTGCAGTAACATTGGTCTTGTGTTTTGAAATTGATTACACGCCTCTTGTGTCACGCGGTCCGGAGCCCGTACGACCTTGAGGGTTCTCAACCGCCGGTATACCAAAACCCGCGAATCCCCTCTCTTGAGCGCTTCAGTCCGCGTCCCCCGAGAGCGACCGCTCCCCGTAGCGCCGGCACCTTGCCGGCATCCTCACCTTCCCTGTAGCGCCGGCACCTTGCCGGCATCCCTATCCGCCGGATGCCGCCTGGAAGGCGGCGCTACAAGGGAGACCGGACTTCAGTCCGCGTTCCCGGACCCCGACTAGAGGCACCCCTCTCGAACTGTATATTCCCGGGGACCTGTGCGAGAATTGGTTATCCTGTAAACGGGAGAGGAAGAAGGAACGGTTGGGTTCCCATGAATAATAAACCGATAGGGGTTTTCGACAGCGGGGTGGGCGGGCTCACGGTTGTAAGATCGTTGACCGGCCGGCTGCCCGGGGAGGACATCATCTATCTCGGTGACGACGCCCGGGGCCCGTACGGTCCCCGGGACCTGGACCAGGTGCGGCGTTTCGCCAGGGAGATAATAGAGTATCTCCTGGCGTTGGAGGTCAAACTGGTAGTAGTCGCCTGCAACACCGCTACCGCCGCGGTTCTCCAAGAAGCGCAACGCGACTATAACGTACCGATCGTTGGAGTTATCCGGCCGGGCGCCAGGGCGGCTTTGCAACGGTCAGCAAGCCGCAGGATCGGCGTTGTCGGGACGGTCGGCACCATCGAGAGCGGTTCATACGAGAGGGAGTTGAAACGCCTGGACCCCACGGTGGAGGTCTACAGCCAGGCGTGCCCGGAGTTCGTGGAGTTTGTGGAGCGTTCCGAGGTCCACGGGAATCGCATAGGCGGGATCGCCCGTGGTTACCTGGAGCCGATGGTGGAGGCGGGAGTTGACACCGTTATCCTGGGATGTACCCATTACCCCCTCCTGGAGGACCTGCTGGAGGAGGTCGTAGGACCTGGAGTGGTGTTGATAAGCAGCGCTGACGAGACCGCCGTCGAGGTGGAGGGGGTTCTCGAGCGGCTGGGCTGGTCCTCTGATAGTAGCTCGCCGGGCCGGATGAGCTTCCTGACAACGGGGGGCACCGGGAAGTGTGTTGAGCTGGGAAGGATGTTCCTGGGCCCCGAGGTGAAGGACGTGATAGCGGCTGACCTGAACAGGAGACCGGAAATCAACCTCGCGAGGGAGGATTAACGGTGAGCCTCGAGGTAACTGTGCTGGGTAGCTCGGGGGGCTATGCGGGGGCGGGGAAGGCCTGCAGCGGCTACCTGCTCCGTCACGGAGAGAACAGTCTAATGCTGGACATCGGCAGCGGCTCGCTGGCGAACCTGCTGGTTCAGCTCCCGGCAGACGGCCTGGGGGGCCTCGCCATTACTCACATGCATTACGACCACTATGTGGATATATACGGGCTGGCCACCGCACGAAGGTTCTGGGAGTCCACCTTGCCACCTCTGCCGTTGCTGGCCCCCCCGGGGGCGATGGACGTGATAGGCAGTCCACTGTCCGATGGCAGCCGGACGCGGTTCTTCGAGTGCTTCGAGGTCACAGGGCACCAAGCGGGAGAAACCAGAGAGATCGCCGGCTTCGAACTGGTCGCGCTACCGGCCCGGCACATCACGGGGTCGTTCTCGTTCAGGGTCACCGCCGGCGGGAGGACGGTCTGCTACTCGGGCGACACCGATGTTTGTGATTCCCTGCTCCAACTGGCCGGTGGGGTCGACCTGTTTATCTGCGAGTCCACGTTCACCAGCGAGGTCCCGAACAAGGAGCCGGGCCACCTGTACGCCCGGGAGGCGGGTGACATGGCAACGCGGGCGGGCGCCGGAAGCCTCCTGCTGACCCACCTGTGGCCCACCCTGGACGGTCGACGCGCCCTGGAGGACGCACGTTCCAACTACAAGGGGCCGATAGAACTGGCGCTGGAAGGACAAACACTGGAGGTTTAAAGGCGGGCCATGGTCCGCAACCCCGGAGGAGGAACTACCGTGATTAGAACTGATGGAAGAGAGTCGGACCAGATTCGCCCGGTCAAGATAACCAGGGGATACATACCGCACGCGGAGGGCTCCGTGCTGATAGAGATCGGCCGGACCCGAGTGCTTTGCGCCGTTTCCTTCGAGGAGGGCGTGCCCAGCTTCCTGAAAGGCTCCGGACGCGGTTGGGTTACCGCCGAGTACTCGATGTTGCCGCGGGCGACCCCCACCCGAAGCACCCGGGAGGCGGCGCTGGGGCGCCAGGGCGGGCGCACCATGGAGATACAGCGCCTTATCGGGAGGTCGCTGCGCGCGGTCACGGACCTGAGCGCGTTTCCGGACAGGACGTTCTGGGTGGACTGCGACGTCATCGAGGCCGATGGCGGAACCAGGACTGCGGCGATCACCGGGGCGTACGTGGCGCTGCGCGACGCGTTCGAGACCATGATAGACGAGGGCGAGCTGGAGAAGTCCGCTGAAACCGGTTATCTCGCGGCGACAAGCGCGGGCATCGTGGGCGGCGTCCCCTGCCTCGACCTGTGCTTCGAGGAGGATTTCCACGCCGAGGTTGACTTCAACCTGGTGGCCGACGGCAACGGTGACATCGTGGAGATGCAGGGAACCGCCGAGCACAGGCCGGTGCCCCGGGGGGACATGGAGGCCATGGTTGACCTCAGCCTGAAGGGCATCTCCGAGCTGATCAAATGTCAGAAAGCGGCCCTCTCCACGGATACCCCCTGGACCCCGTAGCTCGAGGATGGCCATGCGTTTAGTCCTTGCCACCAGGAACCCGGGCAAGATCCGCGAGATGCGAAAGATGCTCGACCTGCCGGGACTCAACGTGCTCACGTTCGAGGAGTTCCCCGAGTGGCCCCAAACGGAGGAAACGGGTGAGACCCTGGAGGAGAACGCGATATTGAAGGCGGAGGGGGTTCGGGACCGATTTGGCCTCGCGGCCCTTGCCGACGACTCCGGGTTACTGGTTGACGCGCTGGACGGGCGCCCGGGGGTTCACTCGTCCCGGTACGCCGGTCCGCGGGGGGATGCCGAGCTCAACATGGACCGCCTTCTGGCTGAACTCCACGGAGTGCCGGCCCCTGAGCGCTCCGCCCGTTTCTCCTGCGTGATAGCGATAGCCCTGCCGGGAGGTGAACTCCAGGTTACCCGCGCCGAGTGCGAGGGCTCGATACTCACCCGGAGGGAAGGCTCCGGAGGGTTCGGTTACGACCCGGTATTTTGCCCCAGCGGCTTCGACTGTTCGATGGCGGAGCTTTCAATGGAGGAAAAGAACGTTATCAGCCACCGGGGAAAGGCGATGCGTGCGGCCCGTATCCTACTGGAGGCCATGCTTTAACCCACGCGGATTTTCGGAGATGGCGAGGGCCAGCAGGCCGTACAGGAGTTCGGTGACCTCCCGCTCTATCTGTCGGGCGCACTTCTCCATTTCCTCCTTCGGTCCTCCCAGGGGGTCGTGTATCCCGCTCACCTGGTGGTAGCACGAGGGGAAGAGCGTCATGAGGTCGCGGATGCCCAGCGGCACACCCTTCAGTGGCCGGAGCATCTCACGACGCGAGCTTCTCAAGGTGGCCGCTGCAAGGTCAAGCGCCCGTTCGAGCTCGGCTGCCGGAAGAGTACGGGCCGTAACTGCCGCGTCGTGTTCGCACATCCGCACTCCGTTGTCCTGAAGGATCGTATCGATGGCCCCGTTGACCCCGATGAGCGAGAAGCACTTGTCCTTGAACTCCTGGAACCGGTTGGCGAGCATGCTGCACTGCTGGTGGGTCATGGTCACGGCGAGATCCGACCGGCGCATCCGCCGTTCATCCACAGGTGCGGCGGCGGTTTGAAGGGCGGGAACGCCGATGGAGTCAAGCGCATGAAGGGTCCCGGGGTGTGGCGGTGAACCGGCCTCGGCCGAAAGGCCGCCTGACTCACAGGTGAAGACCTCCCGCCGGCCGCCCAGGATCTCAGCCGACCTTGCCTGTAGAACGCACTCGGCGATTACGCTTCTCACGATATTACCGGCACAGATGAAGAGGATTCTCACGTCAGCGGTCAGGAGCCGTTGGCCGCTGAAGGGGAGGCGGAAAGGACGTTCAGCGCCCCGCGCTCGATGGAGAGATGGAAGCTGGTGCCGGCCGGGTAGAAGTACACCTCGCCGTCCTCCTGGGCGTAGACGTCCTCCAGCACATCGATGTCGGCGCTATCACAGTCGAAGCTCTCCACCGCGGGCATCCTGGCGTGCTTGCCTTTGAGCAGGAGTAACCCCGACACGAACGCCACCGGGACGCTCATAGGCCTGGCGATGGTACCGTACAGCCTGCCGTCATCCGGTTTCGCCCCAGGGGCTATCAGGAAGTTCTGGCCGTACCGGTTGATGTTGGCGAACATTGCCGCTATCAGATTGCCCTCGTGCTCGAACCCGTCGGTCCTTATTCGAAGTTTCCAGGTGGGTGCTCCCTTGAACAACAGCACAACCGTTCTCTTCAGGGAGGCGTACCAGTAGCCGATGACGCCGAACCTCTTGTACTTCTGGGCCCGGTTGGCGAGGTCGCCGTCGAGGCCGATACCGAGGATGTTGCTGCAGTACTTGACCTGCCGTTTGCCGACACCGTTTACCTCGATCCTGATGAGGTCAATCGGACGGATGTTGAAGTCAACCATGGCCTCGAGCGTACTCTCTACCGACTCGAAGCCCAGCGCGCGGCAGAAGTCGTTGGCGGTACCGGCGGGGATAGGCGCCAGGACCACGTTCTTGTTGGACCGGGACAGCATCACGTTGTTGATAACCTGGTTTATCGCCCCGTCCCCTCCGAAGACCATGATGACGCGGGAACCGCCGAACCTCTTGGACCAGAACTCCATGGTGGAGCCGACGTCGTCGGGATGGTCGGTGGAGGTCTCCTCAAGGTTCATGCCCTCGCGCCTGATCAGGCTCCGAACGCGTGACGCCAGCAGGGAACCCTTCTTGCTCATCGGGTTCACGATGATAAGCAGTCGCTCCTCGATGGTCTTTACGCGGTCCACGAAGCGGTGCTTCTCGGGGTTTGTCATTTAGTGCCCCGTCTCATGAATTCGCTGGCATTCGAACGCCGCTGCATCCACACCGGCTGCGTTCCGCTCCCTCGAAGTACTACATAAGTACGTCTCGGTCACGCGCCTTGCCGGAGCGGCGCACCGACGCTCTCGGTGCGTAACCGTACTCATGAGACGGGACACTGGCATTCCTCCTTACGAGCGGGAGAAGATTATATCACAAGGACCCCCCCCAACACCCCGCTAAGTCACGCTCGTAAGATAGAATATTACCAGAGACGGAAGGAAGGAGAGCGTTGAAGTTGATAGCGCACCGGGGAGGCAGGGGCTTCGGGGATGACAACACGCTGGAGGCGATGGAGAAGGCGGTCGGATCCGGCGTCCGCATGATCGAAACCGACGTACGCGTCAGCGCTGACGGTCAATTGGTCATCTGCCATGGTGCGACCGTCTCGGGCCATATCGTGAGCAGGATCACGTACGACGAGCTCAAGCGTAGCGAGCCGGAGAGACCTCTGCTGGTCGAGATACTCAACAGGCTGGCCAATTCGGTGGCGTTTAACCTGGAGATAAAGGACGCGCCTGTTCGCGCGGTGGGGGAGACCATCGAGATGTATGGGATCGAGAAACGGACCCTTGTCACCTCGTTTGACGACTCGTTTCTGTGCGAGTTCAGGAAGGAGTTCCCCGGAGTACGGATCGGGTACCTGTACCGCATGTCGTACAGTCGGGACGGGAAGATGGATAACGCTTCCGCAACGGGCGCGGAGGTGTTGCTGCCCTTCCTCCACAGCATCGATCCCGAACTGGTGTACCTTGCCCACCAGGAGGGACTTGATGTTTACGCCTGGACCGTGAATAACGAGGAAGACCTGGACAGGTTGTACGAGTTGGGGGTCGACGCCGTAATAACTGACCGGTTCGTTGACCTCAAGCGGGCCCTCGGCAAGAACTACACGACCTGATCAAATCCTCAACATCCTCAACAAAATGACGCACTGGTGCCAGGCACCATCCGTGCAAAACGCAACACTGGTGCCAGGCACCATCCGTGCAAAACGCGACAGAGATTACCCGTAGCCGTCGGGGTGACGGCTGTGCCATTGCCAGGCGGTTTCGATAATCGTTTCCAGGTCCGCGAACTCGGGTTTCCAGGCCAGGCGGGATTTGATGAGCTCCGATGAGGCCACCAGGATGGATGGGTCGCCTTCGCGGCGCTCCGCGTTGACGATATCGAACTCCCGGCCCGAGACCCGACCAACGACGTCGATAACCTCCTTCACCGAGAACCCGTTCCCGTTCCCCAGGTTGAAGACCGCACTCGGCCCACCGGATGACAGGTAATCCAGCGCCAGCAAATGAGCGCGAGCGAGGTCGAGAATGTGTATATAATCCCTGACACACGTCCCGTCGGGCGTCGGATAGTCGGTCCCATAGACGGATACGCTCGGCTCCGTACCCAGCGCGGCGGCTATCACCCGGGGAACAAGGTGCGTCTCGGGGTCGTGGTCTTCCCCCAGGTCATGTAGGATGTCGGCTCCCGCCGCGTTGAAGTACCGGAGCGATACGTAACTCAGGGAGCCCGCTTCGGACAACCACTTCAGAATCCGCTCGAACATCAGCTTGGATACTCCGTACGGGTTTATCGGCGCGGTCTCGGCGTCCTCCACGATGGGAGAGCCCTCCGGGATGCCGTAGGTCGCGGCGCTCGACGAGAACACCATGAGGTCGCAGTCGGTTTCCAGGAGGGCGCCGACGAGGTTCAGGCTACCGCCCACGTTGGTCCGGAAGTAGGCCAGCGGCTCGGCCACGGACTCCGCCACCAGGCTCCGAGCGGCGAAGTGCAGGCAGGCCTCCGGCTGGAAGGCGCGGCAGGTTTCGGTGACCGCTGAGAGGTCCTCCAGGTTCACAACCGCGATGTCCACCCCGCCGACCGCCCGCCGGTGTCCCCTGGAGAGGTTGTCAAGCACCACGACGTCGTGCCCCTCGTCGGCCAGCATTCGAACCATCACCGACCCGATATAGCCGGCCCCCCCGGTGACCAGGACTCTCACAGCACCTCCACCTCCATAGCGCCTTCCCCGGGGGTAGTCACCACGAAGCCGGCGTCACAGTGGGTGGACTGCCAGTACAGTCCCGGAACGCGCCCGAGGTATCGCTCCAGCGCGTCTTTCTTTATAAGGGAAATAACACATCCACCGAACCCGGCTCCGGTCATCCGGCAGCCCCACACGCCCGGCTGGGCGGCGGAGATCTCCTGCAGGGTGTCGAGCTCGAAGCTGGACACCTCGAACAGGTCACGCAGCGACTCGTGTGACCGGTTGAGCAGGTAGCCCAGAGTCTCGGGATCCCCGGTCTCCAGGCACCTGGCCGCTTCCTCGACCCTGACGTTCTCGTATATAACATGCTGGGCGCGCAGCGCCAGGGTGTCGGGGATAGACCACCGGGCTTCCTCGAACTCCTTGATAGTGAGCCGGCTCAGGTTTTTCCTGGGGCCGACCCTGGCGGAGAGCAGGCTGAGGGCCTCGGCGCATTCCCGTCGCCTCTCGTTGTACTCCGAATCGGTCAGCGAGCGCCTGACCCCGGTGTGACCCACCACCAGGACGGTGTCCTTGAGGTTATACGGGATCTGGCGGTACTCAAGGGTGTCGCAGTCAAGCAGGATGACGTTCCGCTCCCTGGCGAAAGCCACCGCGAACTGGTCCATTACGCCGCAGGCGACGCCGACGAAATCGTTCTCCGCCCTGCGGCACACCTTCACCGCCTCCTCCTTGCTCAGCCGGCAGCCAAGGCTTCCCAGGCCCAGAACGGTCGCCATCTCCAGCGAGGCGGAGGACGAGAGGCCGGAATCCAGGGGGAGGTCCCCGAAGTACATCGCGTCGAACGGGGGGATTTCGCCGCAAACTGTCTCGCCGGCATACAGGTACACACCCCGGACGTAGTCGGCCCAATCGTTCTTCTTTGTGACATCAGGGGTCATGATACGCGCCTCGAGGCCGAGCTGGTCGGAGTAGAGCCTCGCCGGGGGCAGGACGGAGGGTCGGACCAGCATGTAGGTGCCCTGCTGGATGGCGAACGGGAGAACGAGCCCGCCGTTGTAGTCGGTATGCTCGCCGATGAGGTTCACCCTCCCGGGAGCGAAGCAGACGTCGATCTTGCCGCTGCGCCCGAATCGCGACTCGAAGTCAATCAGCTTCTTGCTTATCTCCACCTTATCCAGCATGCGACTCATCCTTCCCGGCAGCCCGTACCGGCCGATTCAACCACGCCACGCCTGTTGACGCTCCCCGAAGGGACGGTTCAACCGCCGTTTATCATCGCCAACCGCTCCTCCACCTTCTCGCGGATCTCGCCCGCTTTCTCCTCGGGGCACGACGGGTTAATAGTAGCCCAGGCCCCGGTCTCGGACGAGGCATTGTACTTCATCTTGTCGATGCTCCTCATGGGGGGATAGAACTCGATGTGGAAGTGATAGTAAGGGTACTCCCCCCCGTCGGTCGGGTCCTGGTGCATACACATCATATAGGGGAACGGGAAGCCGAACAGGCTGTCGTAGGCGCCGGTTATGCACTTGACGGCCAGGGCCAGGCCACGACGCTCGCCTGTGGTCATGCCGGAGAGGCTGCCGATGTGGCGGTCGGAGAGCACATCCACCTGGTAAGGGTACTCGGCAAACGGGGGGACGAAAGCGGTGAACCCCTGGTGCCGATAGACAATCCTGGAGCCGTCCGCCTTCTCGCGTTCGGCGAGGTCGCAGAACAGGCACCGCCCCGTCTTGCCGAAGTGGCTTTCCGCCGACTCGAGCTCCGTCTTGACCTTCAGTGGAACAAAGGGGTAGGCGTATATCTGCCCGTGCGGGTGAATCATCGTCACTCCCACCGCCTTGCCCCTGTTCTCGAAGATATAGACGAACTCGATCCCCGGGATGCTTCCCAGTTCGCGGTAGCGCTCTTCCCAGTGGTTGACAAGCTTCTCGATGTGATCCAGGGGGAGCTCAGGCAGCGTGATGTCGTGCAGGGGCGAGTAAAGGGTCACCTCGCATTTACCGAAGGCGGGACGGACCGGCACGAGGTCGTCGCCGGTGACGTCCGGCTCCGGCGGGTCGAGCGAGAGGGACGGGAAGTCGTTGTCGTAGGCGAAGACGTCGAACTCCTCCGGGACCTTCCCCGATCCCGGGCAGAAGGGGCAGTAAGACTCGTCCAGGTCGGGCCGGACCTGCCGGTGAGACGCCACGATGGTCCACGTGCCAAGCAACGGGTTCCACCTGAGTTCGGCCAACGCCACCTCCCTGTCTATCGCCACCTGCTGTTGCACGACTGATTAAACCATCCTTGTCCCACACCTTTCAAGCGACCGATTGACGAGGTAACGCTGTTATCAATAGGTTAACTAATACTGTAAAATGATTCCCGGGCCTTATGCGTGCGCCAGGGACGGTAGCATTTCGCCCGAGTGTTACGTTGGATAACAGAGAGGTTGGTCTGACAGGCGGGAGGTTGAGAAAAGGTGCGTTGCGAGAAATGTGGGACCGAGAACCTTGAGGAGAACGTCTACTGCAGGGAGTGCGGATCTCCGCTCGGGGAAGGGGTTCCCCCTCCCGGGGCGTCCGAGGAGGCCGGGCCGTCGCCGGTGGCGCGGTTCCTCACAGTTCTCTGGAGCCGCAAGGGGCCGATACTGATTGCCGCTTTCGTGGTTCTCATGATGTCGATGGTGTTCGCGCCGTGGGCGTTTATCCGGCTGGACGTACTGGGCCTTTCGGTGGTATCGAGGGATTTCAGCGGTTGGGAGATATACATCCCCCGCATCCTGTTCTTCCTCTCGATAATCCCCCTGCTCGTGTCCCTTATGCTGATAGCCGGTATCGGGACCAGGAGAAGGGTAGTGGAGACCCACATCTGCACCTTCTTCGGGGGCGTGATGTTCACGGTGTGGGTGATTATCTTCGCACTGAGCCAGGTAATCAGGTCGCTGGTCCAGAACACGCAGGTGCTGCGGGTGAACGTGGCGGGAGGGCAGATAGCGACGATAATTCTCCTGGTAGGGTTTCTGTTCGGCATAATCGTGACCAGTTACGACCGTGGCCGGCTGATTGCCGCCGAGAAGGAAGGGAGTTAAGCGGTGAAAGGGATATTCAGAAAGGACAACCCCGGGGCTGAAGGGACGCCTGAGGAGCCGGAGGGAAAAGGCGAAACCGGCGAAGGGCCGCGAGACAAGGAGGAGGGAGCAGGGACCGAGGGGGCGAACGAGGAGCCCGGAACCTGTCCCGAGTGCGGGGCTACGGTAGAGGAGAACGCCAAGTTCTGTACCAGGTGCGCCGCCCCGTTGACCGATGAGGCGAAGGCGCTCGCCCTCGAGAAGAAGGCGGACGCCGCCGGTGTACAGCCCTGGGCCTACAAGGCGGGGGAACGTGTGAAACGGACTTCATGGTGGGTGAAGCTTGGAATACCAATAGCGGTAGTCATCATAATTGGTATCGTGGTCGCCCTGTTCGTTATCGCCGCGGGGCACACACCACGTGCCACCGTGGATAGGTACATGTCACACCTGAAGGTGGGTGACTGGAGCGACGCCTACGAACTCCTGGTGCATCCCGGCGGAAAGTTTTCCACCTTCAACTACTTCCAGCGCTGGCAGGACGTCCAGGTCGATAACCTGGGGCGAATGAATGACTACAGCGTGACCCCGAGGAAGGACGAGAACCGCCTGTTCGGCCGCCTTATATCCGAGGTGCCGCTTGATGGGGACCCCTTCGTGGTAAATCTCGTGTTCAAGACGGACAGCTTCAACGTGAACATCACCGCCGAGGACGCGGGCGGCACCTGGCCGTTCAAGAAGTATCGCTTGAGGCTCTCCGAGGGACCGACGCAGGCATACGTGACCCCTGCCGGGGCGGAGGTGTTCATCGACGGTGAGCCTGTCGGGAAAGCAGTACCGGACAAGGAGCTCGAGGAGGCCCTGTCGTTGGGGGACCTCCCGGACCTTGACGGCGCGGTTGAGTACGCACGCAAGATACGGCGTACCGCCGAGTACGCGGTTGCCGAGTTCAAGCGCCTTGCCATCGCATTGGATAACGTCGTACAGGACGCGCAGGGCATTTTCGACCAGGCGGGCACCAGCGGGATCTCCTGGGGGGAGATCATGGACTCGGTGGACCAGCTCGCCAACCAGAGCAAGGACTTCGGGATCGACATCGCCAGGGCTGCCATGCACCTGTACTGGATCTTCGGAGGTGGAGACGACGGGAGCATCAGGGCCGAGTTGACCAGGGCCGAGACCGGACTGGAACTCAACAACCTGCCCGAGGGGTACCATGTCATAGAAGTAGAGTCACCCGGCATGAAGCCCGAGTCCAAGGAGTTCTACAGCCCGGAGTCTGTGGAGATTACGCTGGAGCCGAGCAGCAAGATGAGGAAGGCCATCATTGATACCGTCAATCAGTACTACAGCGTGATAAGCAAGGCCTTACTTTCGGGGGACACAGGTGGGCTTTCGACGGTCCTGGCCGGTGAGTTCCTTGACGAGGAGACCGCGCGGGTCGAGGACCTGGTGGGCCGCGGGCTGACGGTGGCGTCCTCGCTGAAGAAAGTAGAGTTCGAGGAAGTGAAGGGGCTCGCGGAGGGAACGGCCACCGTGGAAACCGCGGAGACATGGGACTATACTACATACCAGGGCCCGGTGCCGATCTCGGTGAACAAGAACGTCAAGCAGGACGAGACCTACACCTTGCGGCAAGGTGACGATGGGAAATGGAAGATTATCGAGCGAAAATCGGATTAGAGAGTTGCCTGTACAAGCCGTCTCGCGTTGATGTCGAGGCCGCCCGAGAGCGGAGCGTTGGTGGAAGCCGGGGTGTAGCGCAGCCAGGTTAGCGCGCGTGCTTTGGGAGCACGAGGTCGGCGGTTCGAATCCGCCCACCCCGACCACCCCCCTGTAGCGCCGGCGTCCCGCCGGTATCCCCTCCCCCTTGTAGCGCCGGCAACTTGCCGGCATCCCCCCCGCCTTGTAGGGGCGACTTCAGTCGCCCTCCGGGGAGGTTAAGAACCTGGTCCCCTCAAGCGGGGGGTCGTCCCCGGTTCGGGTTCAAGGGCTCACAGAACCTGCTTTACCGCCGCCGTCTATAATATAATTACTCAAAGATTTGGTTGGTGGTTTCTGGAGACACCAGGAGAGGGCACCGACTACAAGACGGAGGTTGAGTGATGGAAGTGAAGAACATGCTGTTCTACGAGGCGGCGCGGCTTGTCGTCGGGCCGATGGCGGATTGGCATTACCATATCAAAAGAGAAGGAGAGTACAACGTTCCCGAGGCGGGAGCCGCCCTGGTGGTCTCCAACCACCGGTCACTGCTGGACCCGCTGGTCGTGGGGTACTCGGTAGACCGCTTCATCAACTTCGCCGCGGCGTCGTACTCGTTCAAGATGCCCGTGGTAAAGCAGTTGTACACCTGGGCCGGCGGGTTTCCGCTCTCGATCTACGGGGGCAGCGAAAGCGACAAGGATATTAACCACGCGGAGGAACTGCTCGAGAACGGGGAGCTGGTTGGGATATTCCCCGAGGGGGTCCAATCGTTCTTCAATCCTCACCGGGTCACCAAGATAGCCACGTTCAAGACCGGGTTCACCAAGCTTGCCCTTGAGGCCAGGGTCCCGATAATCCCCTGTACGGTGATAGCAAAGGAGGAGAGGGAACTTCCCAGGATCCCCGGCTTCCTGGTCACGCCCTTTGTGAAACTGCAGGACGCTGGCGAGGGCATAAGATTTATAACCTACAGGGACGTAATCTGCAGGATCGGCCGCCCCATCGACCTGAGCCCGTACTACGATGAGCAGCACACCAAGGCGCTTATCGACCGCATCGCGGGAAGGATTAGGCGCATTATCATCAAACTATATGATGGTGAGGGGTTGGACCGTTATATGACCGGCGAGGAGCCGTTCGATTTCGTGAAAGACAAAGTCTAGCAGGCGCCAGGATGAGGTTTCGCTTTCCCGTGGAATAACAGGAGGGGGTTGGAACCACAAGATATGCGATGGAGCAGGGAGAAGACAGCAAGTAATGGTGATGGCGAGTACGATTTCGACCAGAAGTTCGAAGACGAGATAAACCTCACCGGCAAGGCCCGGGAATTCGCGGCTATCGAGCGATTTCCGGTCATCTACGTCCCGGGGTACGGTGCCCCCCCATTTCACAGCCGGTATCTGAGGAGCCGCCTGGAGGTCGAGGGCTTTGACGTTGCCGAGGCCGAGCTGCCGCATTTCCAGACCGGCGATATCCCCAGGTCCGCGGCGATACTGGCGGTGGAGGTCCAGAAGACCCGCTACCAGTTCGACGCCGAGAAGGTCAACCTCGTCGGGCATAGCCTGGGCGGTATTATCGCTCGGTACTACCTGCAGCAACTGGGTGGCTGGAAGTACGTCAACAAGGTGGTGTACCTGGCAACGCCCCACAAGGGTGTATACTGGGCTTTTCTCGGCCTGATGACCAAGGCGGGCCGCCAGATACTCCCCAACAGCAAGCTGATGAAGGAGATGAACTCGAACCCCTCCCGTTGCAGGAAGATCAAGTGCCTGTCGATAATCAGCAACTTTGACGAGATGATGCTACCCAGGGACTCGGGCATCCTAGACTGCGGTTACAACAAGTCGGTCAACTGGCCCGTCGGTCACTGGGGCCTGGTGTTTTCCAATAAGGCCATTGGATGGATGGTCGACTTCTTCGACGGGCTTTTCGATATCCGGGAGGGTTTCGCCAGCGTGACCGAGGAGCGGCGGGGTGACGGGTCATGCCGCGTTACCCAAGGAAATCAGTCACCAGGGTTAGAAACCGCGGTCGGTACTGGTTGATAAACGCGTGGCCGGCATCCTCGAACTCCACGAGACGGGCTCCCGGTATTTGCTCCGTGAGTATTCGTGAGTTCTCGGGCGGGATAATGACATCTTCGGTCCCGCAGGCGACAAGCGTTGGTTTCTGTACCGTGGGCAGGCGGTCGTAGGTGCTGAACTTCACCGTGGCCATGAACTGGCGCATGGCGTTTTCCTCGGTCACCGGGGCAATGCTGTATCGGCGGAAGAAGTCCTGGAGGTAATCCTCGTGCTCCTTCAGCCAGTCCTCCGGGAATAGCAGGGTCACTGTCTTTCGGACCTGCTGTTCGGGCGTGCCGGAGCGGTCCACCATCTTCATCAGGACTTCTCTGTCAGCATAGACGGTCTTTTCTCCACCGCAGAAGGTAGCGCACAGTATGAGCTTGTCGACCTTCTCGGGGTGGCTGAGGACCAGTTCCTGGGCTATCATTCCTCCCATCGAGACTCCCAGGACATTGGCGTGGTCGATACCTACCGTCTCCATCAGACCTGCGGTGTCGTTCGCGAACTGCTCAATAGAGAACTCCCCATCGGGGGCGTCAGTCCGGCCGGCTCCCCGGTTGTCGAACAGGAGCAGGCGGTATCGCGACGAGAGCTGGTCCAGCAGTTCCGGGTCCCACCAGTCCATGTTGGCGGTCAGCCCCATAATCAGGATAAGCGGATGACCGCTTCCCATGACCTGATAGCATATGTCGATGTCTCCGACGCGAGTTTTCTTCATCAGGATCACCTTTTTAGAAACGCTCCGATGCTCTAACAACCCCGCCGGGAAGTCCCCTTCCTTTGAGGTGGAAGATGAGAGGCGGAACTTCTCTCGGGGTGAAATAGTTGTCATACCCACCACCTATAATGAAATCATGAAACGAACAGCGAAGTACAGGATGTATCCCAACAAGAAATCCATCAGTGACGCATCCTGGGGGACGCTGTTCTTTATGCTTGACTACAAGGCGGAAGGGGCCGGTGGTCTGGTTGAACGCGTTGACCCCGGGGGA
>Ga0180015_1000015_pt1 | contig 50619 bp, 49 predicted proteins | sample KR13_S2_MetaG_FD_116508 | JGI IMG/M metagenome (GOLD analysis project Ga0180015, IMG submission 116508) | Groundwater microbial communities from the Olkiluoto Island deep subsurface site, Finland - KR13_S2_MetaG | ecosystem: Environmental > Aquatic > Deep subsurface > Groundwater | place...
GAACAAGAGTTAACGAAAAAAATTGTTAACCGAGAATGTTATAATGCAACCAGGCATAAAGTCGGCGCAATTATGAGAACGGACCATAATTTAGACCGATTACCTTTATTAAAGGACGCGATAAATTCCCTACTTAGGCTACCAATTATCAGCCTAATTCATATTTTAATTTACACCGATGAGGACAAAGGACTTTTTCGAAATGAATTAATTAAAGAATTTGGTGCGGAAAGAAAAAGAGTAACATTCGATGAAGTCGGTGTTGGTTGTTTTTATACCGACATCTTAAACGATGCAATCAACGAACAAACCAGACAAGGAATTGATTATTCTCTCGTCTTGTCACCCGAAGCTCATCTTTATATCACGAAAGAGAATGTCGAAAAACTGCTTAATGCCGCCAAGCAAGGATCCTATTTCACAACACTAGCACTAAACGAATACAAACACCTGATTGAAATGGGTTGTCCTGTTACCGCACTTACTCTCTATAAAAATACAGCCGTTAATTTTACTAATGTTTGGAAGATTGGTGCTACGGTAAAAGGGACCGACATGGAAGAAAATAGCTACGGCATGAGCGAAATATATGTTGCTAAAAATCTTTTAAATAATTTTGGGAATGGCAGTATTGTCATTGTTGAACCGAGCGGTGGGCACCTAATTGAATCAGATGACGCCAAAAGCAAACAATGGCGAGAGCAAGTCATGGCGACCAAGGAGGAAAGGTTTAAAAAAATGTGTGCCTTATTGCAAATTGATATCAACGAATTGAAAATGAATATTACATATCTCAAATAAGTTTAAAATGGCTAATTTTAAATAAACTATGCCTCGTACTATTGACAAATTTTCTTAAGTATGCTATAAATAAGGATTAGTTGATCTTTTACAATTTCATAAACCTTCACGGCCACTGATGTCGCCATGGAGCATTCGAATGATGCGTAAAGTCACAAATTCTAAAATTTAAACAATAAATTGAAAACCGCGTTATCGCTGTTTTTTTGTTGCCAAAATCAAGAAAGGAGATAACCATGAAACAGTATGTGACTCTCAATGTTCGCGGAAAACGTATATTAAATATACACGGAGACGTGAAATTGCGAGCGGTAGAAGATTTCTCCATGTTTTGTGGAGAAATCGCAACCATGACAAACGGCGAAAAAGAGGTAATCGGCACTGGAGAGGGACATTCCGATTTTTCTGGCCTTGAAGTTGTACTTGAACCGAGTGGTGAGCACAAATTAATAAGCTGGCAAAATCTCAATGAGACACGGATGGATATTTTTGGACAACCCAATTAGCAGTAAACCACAACAACCAATTCAAAGAATGGAGAAGAGTAATGAAAAATGCAAACGAAAGCGTAGCAGTAGTTGCACGATCATTTCAGAAAGGAAAAACCGCGGAAACGGTTGACATGGTTTCATTTCGGAAACATGTCGACGCCTTCAGGGGCGTTCTCAACTGTTCCAATGTCGATCGCCTGGTCGTAGTCACCTGCGGCGAAGGGAAATTTTCGGAAATCCCTGACGCCGACGGTCTCTACCCCACCGTCAAACACCTCACGGAAGCTTTTCCGGAGGAAGTCAAATCCGGTCGTCTGATCGTTCACGTTTGTATGAACTGGGGCAACAACCCCGGCAGCGGCGAAGCGCTCAATGACGGCCTCAAGATTGCTGAAAAGCACGGCGCGAAATATGTCCTGAATTGGTCCCCGGAGATGGAATGCAGCCAGGATCTGATCAGCGAAGCGATTGCCTATGCCGAAAAGAAAGGCCTGGTGGTCGTTGGTGGCCTGCGCCAGAACTGGTGGGAAAAACCGCAATGGAAAGTCCCGCAGAACACCCTCGCCCTGTGGCGCGTCGATGTCCTTTGCAGAATCGGTGGCTTTGCCCCAGAATGCAACGGCACCGGCGAAACGGTCGAAACTGCTGAGTTTGGCGCCGTTCCCTTGGCTGGCATGGAAGACTTCCACGCCCTCCTGCGCATCGTACGCGACGAGCCCAATTTCAACTGGGGCATGATCAAGAAAGATCCGCCCCTCAGATGGGACACGAACTTCGAGCCTGGCTCGGAACGTGAGCAGAACCACCTGAAGAAGGTCGCCCGGCAGTATATCGTCATGAAGCGATACGCTGAAATGGTTTTTCCCAACATTGCCTTTGGCGATGTCATGGATAAACTGTTTGCGAAGATGCATCTCGCGTAACGAGCAACGAACACCTTAAGCCACACTCTATAGCAAAAACTATAAAGTGTGGCTTATTTTATTTTCAATTATTATTAATTTATGTTATAATATAATCAAATAAGTTTTCCACAATTATAAAAAATGTCCAACTATCAAAAGATCTCAAAAAATATACATGAAGTTACCATTGATAACCCCAACACTGTTGGTGGTGAATTGACTTGGTTAAATATTACCGATCCAGGCAAAGCTGAGATTCAATTTTTACGCCAAAGTAAAAAACACAACTTCTCACTCGCCCATCTTCAAGCTTCCTCCACTAAGGCAACGGCGCAAAGACCTTTGGTGGAAAAAGGTAGCGACTATCTCTTTCTCATTCTCCATTTTCCCGTCATGCGCAATGGTTCGATTTTTTCAACTGAGATTGAATTTTTTATTGGCAAAGATTATGTTGTTACCCTTCATGAAAATATCAAAGTTCTAAATGATTTTTTCAGCATTTGCAAAAAAGACGGCGAACGCTTACTGTCAACCAAGCACGAATCAACGGCTGTTTTGCTTTACGAAATATTAGAAAGATTAATGGTTGATACTTATCAAGTCTTAGACAAGATGAATATCTCCATTAACAACGTTGAGAAATTAATCTTTGAACAAGAAACTAAAAAAGCCGTTTCTGATATTTTATTTTTACGACGAAATATTATTAGCACCCGTCGCATTATGCAAAGCCACAAGAATATTATCAAAAAATTAACCCAACCAGAAACTGACTTAGTTGAAGACGCAGAGGTTCGTAAATATTATTTTACCTTATTAGAATTATCCAAAAGAATTTGGGAATCCCTAGAAAACCAGAAAGAAATGATTGAAGTCTTGAACAGTACTAATGAGTCGTTAATGAATTACAACATGAATGATATTATGAAAACACTGACAATAATCTCCGTAATTGTCTTTCCGCTCACCCTCTTTGCCGCTATATTCAGCATGAAAGTTGAAAACGGCATGCCCTTTCTTACTACACCGTATGGTTTTTGGTTTATCATCGGCTTAATGGTTATTGGGGGCCTATCAATGCTTCTATTTTTCAAAAAGAAAAAGTGGTTATAAGTTAACTACAAAGACAAAATAAAAGAACGTTCAATTATTGAACGTTCTTTTTGATTATATTCCTAATGTCTTCGATTGTTTCTACGCGCACAAACTCTTCACGTATCTTTCTAGCGCCCGGCAGGCCCTGCACATACCAGCACAAATGTTTCCGCATTTCTAATATCCCAGTCTTTCCTCTCAACTTAAACGCCGATTCGGCATGTTGTAAAGCAACATCAAAAACACTTGCCGGCAATTCACCACTTTTAATTTCACTAAAAATCCACGGCTTCCCAAACGCTCCCTGAGCAATCCCCAATCCATCTGCGCCAGACTTTATTAATAAATCTTGCGCACTTTGTAAATCCTTCACACCACCATTAGCAATAATAATTCCGCCAAAATGATTCCGCGCTTGTCTAATAATTTCCGCATCCACTTCACCCACATGCATCTGCTTCAAATCCCGCCCATGAATCATTACCGCTTTCACGTCCAAATCCTTAATATTATCCAAGAATTGTAAAGCGTCCACGTCGCCGGCTTTTTTTCGAATCTTCACAGACACCGGCACGGTCGCCGTCTTCACCACCACTTCCACCACCTTGCGTGATTGCACCAAATCCTTCGCCAATTCCGCCCCCGCATTCTGTTTCGCCACCTTTGGCACAGGACAGCCAAAATTAATATCAATTCCATCCGGTTTAATTTCTTTTTCAATTATCCGCACCGCCTTTTCAAAATTCCCCTCCTCACTCCCAAACAACTGCACCACATAAGGCCGCTCCGATTCCTCAAACCGCAACATCTCCAAAGTTTTCTCCGGCGCAAAACTAAGCGCATTTACCGATGCCATCTCACTATACACCACATCCGCACCATAAGCCTTGCACATCTGTCGAAAAGCCGAATCAGACACGCCCGCAATAGGAGCGAGACAGTAAAAAGGTTTATTCAGTTTTTGCCAGAAATTATTCATAAATTATTTTTTAACAGATACCAAAATCCCAAAATCTTTTTCTAATTCAATCTGGCCAAGCTCACTCACATCTTTTAAAATAATCAGCGCATAATTGTGCCCTGCTTTCAAGTCCACACTTTGCAACGCCACGCGCACTTTTCTTTTATTCCGATTTCGAATCACCGCCAATTTAGAAATTTTCTTACTAACAATAATAGCGACCTTGGTGTCGCCATCTGTATTGGGCAAGAATTTTAACAATAAAAAATTACTCTTCCGGCCGCGACCGCGGGCGAAGAGTTCATCAAAGTCTTTCTTTCTTGTTAGTGATTGATATTTCATTATTTTTTATAGTCTTTTAAATTATCCAATATTTCCGGAAAAGCAAAATCGCCCGTCCCTTCACAGAGATGATTGCCTTGTTGCAATAAATCGTCCTCTGGACTATCTGTATTTTTAATGACAATTATATCCGCGTTAAATTTTTCTTGCATAACAACCGCGCTCTTCAAAGGAATCAAGGGATCATTATCTGATTGATAAATGATAAACTTCACGGCACTTTGTTTTACTTTTTCATAATCAAGCAGTGTATTCGTAAAACTTTCCACCTCAGGAATACCCAGTGACTCAGAAAAACCAGCAACTAAAATCGCCACGGCCACTTTTTGTCCGACTGGCACTTGCTCCAAAAATTTTAAAATCGCAATCACGCCCAAACTATGGCCGATGAAATAAGTATTTTCATCGACGACACCAACTAATTTATTCAAATACGCAATCCATTCGTCTTTGACTGGATGAGCCGTATTCGGCATCGCCGGCACAAAAACCTCAAAGCCAAGCTTGCTTGCTTCTAGTTTTAACCAAGGAAACCAATTACTATTTGGATCAGCTTCCCAACCATGGATTATAAATAGTCTTTTTGACATAAGTTAATAGAACTTATTTACCGCAGCATTTTTTATATTTCTTCCCTGATCCACAAGGACATAAATCATTGCGACCAACTTTGTTACCATCTTCATCTTTTACCTTTTCATGAATCAAGTCAACTGTTTCGCGATGACCGGCACTGTCATCTTTTTTATATTCTGCAAAACTAGCTGAGTTATCGCTCATAGTTTTCTCGGGAGCGCTGAATTGCTTCGCCTGTTCAAGCAAACTTGGCGCTTTAATTTCTTGCGCTTGACCGCCGTGCATCATGCCAATCTTATAAATACTATACACCACTTCCTTATCAATCAAATTATTAAGTTGGTTATAAAGACCGAAGGCTTCTTTTTTATATTCAATCAAAGGATCACGTTGACCGTAACCACGTAGGCCGATGCCTTGGCGCACGCTCGCCACTGCTTCCAAATGCTCAATCCACATCATGTCAATCGCGCGAATCAAGATTGATTTCTCGATATCACTCCAATCAACGCCCAAATCTTTGAGTCTCATTTGCAATTCATCATAAACATTCTTGGCCATTCCGTATAAATGCTCAATAATCTCTGTACGCGCTTTCGCTCGGTCGAACTTATGATCACCTTCCAAAAATTTCTTTTGTAAATCATCTTTTAATCGTTCTCCAATCGGAAAAATTGTGGTCATCGTCTGATAAATCTCGGCCACATTCCAATCCTTGATTTCATCAGCTGCCGCATGAAAAGCCACCACCTGCTCAATTTCATTCTCCACCATTGTTAAAATAATATCACTCAAAGTCTTCTTTTCGCCCTCAACTTCCGTAGAGGATTCACTTAATTTATTTATTTCGGACAAAGTCAAAATCTCCAAACGCTTACGATAAATCGCTTCTCGGTGTTTATTAATCACATCATCATAATCCACTAAATGCTTACGAATATCAAAGTTATTGCCTTCGACTTTTTTCTGAGCTGATTCAATAGATCTAGAAATTAGCTTATTCTCAATCGGCATATCTTCCGGCAATTTTAAACTAGTCATAATCGACTTCATTCGATCACCACCAAATATACGCATCAAGTCATCATCCATCGACACAAAGAATTGTGATGAACCAGGATCACCTTGACGACCGGCACGACCACGAAGTTGATTATCAATACGACGTGACTCATGACGCTCAGTACCAATCACGTGCAAACCACCCAATTCTTTCACCTTGCGGCTACTTTCCTGCCACTCGGCATATTCAGGACTGTCCTTTTCTGGTGCCACACCGCCAAGCATAATATCAACACCACGACCAGCCATATTAGTGGCAATCGTAATGGTACCCAGCTTACCGGCATCAGCAATAAAGCGCGCTTCCTTATCATGATTCTTGGCATTCAAAACTTGTGGCCGTAAGCCCTCGCGCTCCATAAAATTTGCCAAGAGCTCATTCTTTGCAATTGAAATCGTACCCACTAAAACCGGTTGCCCTTTTTTATGCAATTCCTTTACCGCTTGTGTCACCGCCGCAAACTTACCCATCTCCGTCTTGTAAATTAAATCATTTTGGTCAATTCTCACATTCGGCTTATTCGCTGGAATTGACACCACCTCCAAATTATAGATCTTATGAAACTCTTCAGCTTCTGTCGCCGCCGTACCAGTCATACCGGCTAATTTTTCGTATAATCTAAAATAATTTTGAAAGGTCACTGTTGCCAAAGTTTGCGATTCACGTTGAATCTTCACACTCTCTTTAGCTTCAATCGCTTGGTGCAAGCCCTCACTATAACGACGGCCATGCATCAATCGGCCGGTGAATTCGTCAACAATAACAACCTCACCATCTTTAACGATATAATCACGTTCGTTCAGGAATAATGCATGTGCTTTCAAAGCTTGTTCAATATGATGCACTTCACGAATGCCACCAATGGTATAAATATTCTCCACGCCCAACCATTTTTCCATTTTAGTAATACCAGCCTCAGACAATGTCGCCGCTTTCATTTTTTCATCAACGTTATAGTCTTCATTTTCTATTAATTGTTTTACCAGTTCAGAAAATTTATAATATTTATCAGTTGACTCTTCTGCTGGTGCAGAAATAATCAAAGGAGTACGCGCCTCATCAATCAAAATAGAATCAATTTCATCGACAATGGTATAATAAAAACCACGTTGCACCATCTGGTCCAAGCTCGATACCATATTATCTTTCAAGTAATCAAATCCGAATTCATTATTTGTTCCATAGACCACATCGCAGCGATACGCGTCTTGACGTGGCACCCGCTTGAAGTGTTTTAACTTCTCTTCCGTCTCAGCCTCATTAATATATTCCGGGTCATACTTCAAGGCACTCTCATGAATGATCACACCCGTTGTCATGCCCAAGGCTTCATAAATACGCGCGGTCAAACCAGCACCAACTTTAGACAAATAATCATTCACGGTAATCAACTGCACACTCTGTCCAGTCAAGGCATTCAAATACAAAGGCAAAGTCGCTACCAAGGTTTTACCCTCACCAGTCTTCATCTCTGCGATCTGCCCACGGTGCAAAATAATACCACCAACCATCTGCACATCATAATGCCTCTGCCCCACTGTTCGTCGCGCTGCCTCACGCACAGCTGCAAACGCCTCCGGCAACAATGCATTTAGCTTTTCTTGTAATTCCAGCTTAGACTTTTCATCCTTATTCTTCTCACTGGCTGCCTGCAATTGATAATTAGTAATTGGTATAATACCTAGTTCCGCGCGTAATTTTGCGGTTATACCCTGAAGCTCTTCAACACTCATAGCCTCATATTTCGCCTCTAAAGCATTAATTTGATCAACAATCGGTTGCAAGCTCTTAATTATTTTTAAATTTGGGTCTCCAAAAATTTTCGTAATAATAGACATAAATGCTCAAAAAAAAGCCCATACAATCACAGGACAAGTTTATAATAAATTTATTATTGAATAATATGCTTATTATAATAGCATTAGCTAGAAAAATCAAGATTATGTGAACCCTTCTCTATTGACACATCGTTTTTTATTATATATATTGATATATTATTATAAGAACAGTAATAACGAATCATTTTTTTATTCCTTCCCCAAGCTTGGTATAAAAACATTATTTAACCTAATATTAGGAGAAATACGTCAACCAGCCATTTTTTTTATTGCAAAAAAACTTCGAATTATGCTAACTCAAGACCAACAAATTTTTGAGCAGATCAAAAAATCTCAAAACATATTGATCACTTTCAATAAAACTTGGAGTGGCGACGCTGTTGCCTCTGCTCTTGCCTTTGGTATGGTTTTGAAAAAAATGGAGAAAAAGTTCGACATCATTGCCGAAAAACTCGAAAGATCAAATACTTTCAAATTCCTGCCTAATTATAATGACATCAAAGAAAATATCGAAAATCTACGCAAGTTCATTATCTCCCTTGATACCACTAATTCTCGAATTGAAAAAATTAAATACAAAAAAGAGGAACACTCTATCGAATTCATCGTCTATCCCAGTGATGGTTTTTTCTCGCACGAAAATATTACTTCCCGCTCTGGTGAATTCAAATATGATTTAATCATCACCCTTGATACTCCAGACCTAGAATCGTTGGGCAGAATCTATGACAAGGATACAGAATTTTTTTACCAAACCCCTATCATCAACATTGACCATCATTCCAATAATGAGGGTTATGGTCAAATCAATAAAACTGAACTATCAAATATCTCCACTTCAGAAATTGTTTTCAACATCATCAATGACACTTACAAAGATTTAATTGACGAAAACATTGCGACCTGCATTTTAGCCGGTATTATTTCTAAGACCAATAATTTTAAGACTCAGAACATCACACCACAGGTTTTAACTATTGCCTCTCAGCTTATTACCCTTGGGGCTAGACGCGAGCAAATCGTCAGCAAGCTCTATCGCTCTCGCTCATTAAATATTCTCAAACTTTGGGGCCGAGTTCTGGCTCGATTATCAAGCGCAAACGACAACAAGTTGGTCTGGTCAGTTTTAACCAAACAAGACTTAATTAAAACCAGTACTAACGAAGATGAAATTCCCGAAGTTATCAATGAACTAATCACCAATATCCCACAAGCAATGATTATTGTTATTCTTTACGAATCAGAACAAAATGACCAAGTTGTTACTAAGGCCATTATTCATACTATGAAAAATATTAATAGCCTCGACTTAGTTAAAAAATATAGCCCTATCGGCACCAAGAGCTTCTCCAGAATTACTCTTGCGAAAAACCCTAAAGAAGCGGAAACAGAGATAATTGAAACTATTAAAGAAAATCTAGGCAAGATAATACAACAATAAATGTTGTCTTGAAATAAATACTTTTCAATGATATTATAATTAAAGAATGACTAAAAATTAGTCTTTTTTAATTTTACACAAAATGCTCGCATAGCTCAGTTGGTTAGAGCACGGCTCTTATAAAGCCGGGGTCGACGGTTCAAGTCCATCTGCGAGCACATAAAAAACAAAGTTCAGACTTTGTTTTTTTTTATTATCAATTTTTTCAAAAAAAACAGCGCATGGTTTTTCCCATGCGCTTTAAAACGACTAAAAAGACACTCTTAATTGCCAAGTTCATCTTCTGACACAATTCGATGAGCCAGGCCATAATGAACCGCTTCACGAGCTGACAAGGTTGCCTCCGCCCGCATCAGACTTAAAAATGTTGACCGGGATATACCTGATTGTTCCGAAATGAATGCCAGCATCCAATTCTGAGCATTACGCATTCTAATGCGTTCCTCCTCAAGCCACTCGCGACGCAAAGACCTTAAACGCTCATTCTCCCAATCAATAGCTGCGTCTAAATCACAAATAGTTATTTCATGACCGTCATTGCTAATGGCTCTTACCTCATGAAAGAAAAAAACGCCATCAGGAAGAACTAAACGCTTTTTTCCCAACAAAAAAAGAATCACCGCCGCCGATCGAACATCACGACAAACTGAGGTAAAGCTGTGTTGCAAAAGAAATGGAGCCAAGGTTGAGAAAAATTCAAAACTTCCGCCAGGCGAATCAATCCATACCATTTGCCCCCCCCCCCTCTCTTCTTTTGCAACATTTTCAATAGGCATTGAACCGAATCCAGGGAAACTTCACTTGAAAAACCAATGTTTTGACCATGCATGACATCCTCCTTTTTCTAATGAATCTTACGGGAATTCCCTCAGTCTTATATTTTATGATAAATACGAATATTAAAGAACTAAAAAATAACATTATAATATTTGTCATATTATGTCAATTATTTTCTAACAACCGACATTCTTTCAATTTCCAAAAATCTTTGCTAAAATAATAACATGAAAACTCAACAAAAAATCTTCAAAATTTTATTAGTCACCGCTCTTATTCTCGCACCACTTGTAAAAGTTTCCGCCAAGGAGGCACGCATTTTTTTATCATCTGGGTATGGAGTTTATCCGGCTGGCAAGGATATAATCACCCGCTTAATTATCAACAGCGGCGGCAATGCTGGCATCAACGCTGCTGAAGGGATAATCAAATTTGATCCGAAATTTTTAAAAATTAAAAGCATCAATAAAAAACCATCAATTTTTACTCTTTGGCCTACAGAGCCAAAATTTTCTAACGCCAGTGGCACAATTGAATTTGGTGGCGGCTCCCCGACTAAATACAAAGACACAGCTGGCCAAATTTTTACTATCACCTTTACACCTTTAAAATCCGGAAAGACTGATTTGACAATCGCCACCACTACTGCCAAAATTTTAACCGCCGATGGAATTGCTGACAACATTTTAAAAGAAAAATTTCAAAGTTTTATAACCTTTGGCAATTCCAGTGCCTTGAAATCTGCTGCATCTTTGACAAAAAAAATGTCTGGCAAAATCCTCTTACAAGTGGAAAAAAACGGTGAGGCTTGGTATGTCTACCCTACCGACAACCGTCGCTACTTCCTCGGACGTCCCGAAGATGCTTTCAATCTCATGCGCAAACTTGGCCTTGGCGTCAATCACGCCTACATAAAAAACTACAAAACCTTTCCCGCAAAAGTTCTGGGTAAAATTCTCATTGATGTCGAGGATGATGGCCGAGCTTATTACATCTACCCAGTAGACAAAAAAGCCTACTACCTTGGTCGTCCCAAGGATGCCTTTCGCATTATGCGCGAAAAAGGCTTAGGTATTAAAAACTCAGAATTAGACAAAATTGACGATTGGGCAATATAAATTCAACTATGAATTATCCAGTCCGAGGCGGGTCTGCCTTGAGCGAAAAATAAAAAAGCTATTCGTTACAGCGAATAGCTTTGTTTGTTTTTAAAAGAAATTAATTTGTTATCTCGACATAATCCAACTCTTTCTCCTTTTTATACAGAAGATAAAGCGTACCAAGACAAAACGCCAAAAAATCCATGTTGCGCTCAATGTCCTTAATCCTGGTCGTCAGAAAAGTTCGATCAGAACGAATCAAATAACAATGCCGAACATGTTCCCACTTGTAAGATTGACAACTAGCAAACGCTTTTTCCAACCAACCCTCATCATTGAAATCAATAAAGGGATACAAGGCAAGAACTGCGTCCTTGGGATTAATCTTTTTACAATAAGACATTATTGTCGTTACATGTGGCTGCAAAACATCAGCCAAACAAGGACCATTTTTATTTTTTTCAGCTTCCTCATTAACCTTCTTTTTGGCCTGAAGAATTACGGCATGGCACTCATCTACGAGTCTTAGCATATCGTCCATTAGAAATCTCCCCTTTTATAATGAACATTCAGAAAATAACCACAGACGTCGTCCATGATCACCATTTTTCCAAAGAACAAAAAAACACAATAAAATCAAATTAAGATCTTATTGCATCTAAAATAGATATTACACAATTTTCACAAAAAGTCAATATTAGCAATTTCCCTCAGTTAATATTGGCAAAAAATATGTTGGTGGACGCGGGGGGGCTCGAACCTCCGACCTCTACAATGTCAATGTAGCACTCTAACCAACTGAGCTACGCGTCCTTATTATATTATAACCTTAAACCACCGCCCTCATCGCCCAAGGCAGGTCATCCTCGTGCTGACAAGCAACAAAGCTAGTCGTCCGTTTAATTAATTTAACATATTTATTAAAAAAGTAAACACCAAGTCCAGTGCTTGATTTATATCTTAAATACTATTATAATATTAATAACTTTATAAACTATTAACCTAGTAAAAAATATGAAAAATTTTTTAAAGAAATTCTCAAATAGAAATAATGCACTAGAAGAAATTTACGAAGATGACGATATCGAAATGGAGAGTGAAAATGACAATTGGCTCAATGACGCCGAAGAAGGACAACTATCTATTGATGTTTATCAAACTCCAAAAGAAATTATTATCAAATCAACCATCGCCGGTGTTAAACCAGCTGATATCGATATTGCAATCAATAATGACATGTTAACCATTCGAGGCAAGCGAGAAATGGGCAACGAAGTCAAAGATGGCGATTACCTATTCCGTGAATGTTATTGGGGTGCTTTTTCCCGTTCAATTATTTTGCCAGTGGAGATTCAAGCTGAGAAAATCGACGCATCATTGGAAAACGGCGTTCTAACCGTTGTCCTGCCAAAAGCAAAACCCGCTAAAGAAATTTCAATCAGAGTTAAAGGAAACTAATAATATGGAAGAAAAAATTACAATTGATCGTTTTGAAGACGACAAGGCTGTACTCAAAACCAGCGATAACAAAACCATAATTTGGCCAACCAAAAAATTACCCGAGAATATCAAAGAGGGCGATGTTTTGTTATTTACCATTCAAACTGAAAACGAAAAAACCATCAGAAATAAAGAATTGGCCAAAACTATTTTAAATGAAATTTTAAATCCTACAGAATAAAACGAAATTTTGAAATATTTATTCAAAATTCAATCCGCCGCGGCGGACAAAATTCGCAACATGTTCCTATTTCACGAAAAATATAAACACCACTATAAATGGCTGAGCGTTCTCTCTGTCATTTTTTTTACAATCATTGTGGCTGTTTTAACAACCTATTCTGTTTTTGAAAAAAAATATCAAAACCGAATTTATCCCGGTGTTTTTTTGGGCACCACTAATCTTAGCGGCTTATCAAAAAATGATGCTGCGGCTTTAATTAATCAAAAAATTGATCAGATAAATCAAGATGGTATTGTTTTCTATTACCGTACCGACAACGCCCCGCTTTATCCCCCCATCTCCTCAATAGAGGGCGATTTAGCTTATCAAATTATTTATTTTGACACGGAAAAGACTGTTAACTCGGCAATTAACTATGGCCGTAACGGGAAATTTTATAACAATCTCTTAGAAAAAATTACCGCCCTGAGTTATAAATACCAAATTGCCATGGACTACACTATTTATGAGCAAGAAGTTGAAAAATTCCTAAATGACAATTTCAAAAGATTCGAAACACCGGCTAAGAACGCTGAGCTTATTTATAAATTAAACAAAAATGATAAAACCGTTACTTTCGATATCAAGGATGAGACTTATGGGCAAATTATCAACATTGCCCAAGCTAAAACCACTCTACGCGATAGACTAAACACTCTCAACCAAGAACCAATTGAGCTTAGTGCTGAAATTAACTACCCGCAAATAAACAAAACTGATGTCCTAAACATTGAGACGATGGCGCAAAAATTTTACAGCAAAGTGCCTATTACTTTAAAATACAATATCAAAAAATGGACATTGGACGCAGACGATGTTTTAGCCTGGCTGCAACTAAAACTTGACCAAGAAGCAAAAGAAAAAAAAGTCTTCATAGGCCTAAACTCCGACAAAATTAAAGATTATCTCAAAACAACCATCGCTTCAAAAATAGACAAAGAAGCAATTGATCCCAAATTCAATATCGAAAATGGCAAAGTATCTGAATTTCAAACCGGACAAGAAGGTATCGCTCTTGATATTGAGGCAACAGCCAAAAAGATTGAATTCTTTTTAAACAGCGACGAAGAAAACAAAGAGCTTGAAGTTATCACTGAAATAAAAAAATCCCTATCAGCTGTCGAAATTGAAAATCTTGGCATCAAGGAATTACTCGGCACTGGTCATTCAAAATTTACCGGTTCACCCAAAAATAGAATTCACAACATCAAGACTGGGGCCAATGCTGTCAACGGCACCATTATCAAACCAGACGAAGAATTCTCCCTCATTGCCACACTTGGTAAGATAGACAAAGACTCTGGCTATTTACCAGAGTTGGTTATCAAAGACAACAAAACCGTTCCAGAATATGGCGGCGGTCTTTGCCAAGTCGGCACCACAATCTTTCGAGGCACCGTTGATACTGGGCTACCGGTCACTGCACGCCGTAATCACTCCTATCGTGTCTCCTATTACGAACCAGCCGGCACTGATGCAACAATCTATGACCCTTGGCCAGATTACCGATTTCAAAACGACACCAATAATCACATCTTAATTTTATCAAGAATGGAAGGCTATGATTTATATTTTGATTTCTGGGGCACAAAAGATGGTCGTATCGCTACTTCCACCTACCCCACAATCTACAACATCGTCAAACCGGCACCAACTAAAATAATCGAAACGGCCGACCTTGGGCCCGGAGAGAAAAAGTGCACAGAACACGCCCACAATGGCGCTGACGCCTATTTCGACTATAAAGTCACCTATCCCCTCCTAGGCACTTCTACTGAGCCAGTGGTCAAGAACACGCGTTTCCGCTCACACTACGTTCCATGGCAGGAAGTTTGCTTAGTTGGCATTGATACCAACAAAAACAAGGCCACTTCAACTGAAACGACTATAAAAAAATAAAATTTAGCAAAATAAAAAACCCAATCACTCTCACTGATTGGGTTTTGCTTTTTTGAATCATGACTGATTCCTCACGCACTTAATATTCAACGAAACAGTAACTCGTTTTCCATCCGCGGTTTTATGCCTGATATTAATCGCATCGATACTAAATTTATTTTCTTTTTCAAAGTGTTTAAGAAGCTCAAGAATGTCGCGTTCAAGCTTTCTTGTTTGCTCTCGATGCTCTTCGGAATTTATAGTCATTGCCGACACCTCCAATTTATTAGTATTAATTCTTAGTTAAAAAAAAGACCAACTTAAGTGGGCAGGCAAGAAATTTCTGCTAGGTATTCCCGAGCCAATTGCAGTAAATAATTTTTATCTTACTTACTTCAATTGGCCCATAAAACCCTAACATTAAATCCCCATGCTTGTCGTGCCTAACCCACTCAAAATGGCCTTCCATCCTTTTTTTGATTAATAAAGTAATATATCACACCCAGAGAAAAATGTCAATAGCTATCCCACAAAACTGAGTCTTAATTGCTAATATTAAATAAAAAAATACGACCAGAAAAGGTCGTTTTTAGCAAATAAAAAAAAGAAATTATTGCTAATTTCTTTTTTTATTTAAAATTACAATTTTAACAAGCGCGCCAATCCCTCAGACAAGGGCAAATCAGTTCTTTCTAAATCCTCGTGCAAATATCTTAACAAATATTCGCGTATTGCAATTGGGTCCATTCCGTCTAATTGTACAGAAATTCGATGTTTTATGCCACTTTTGAACTCAAAATACAGATTTCGCACTTCCTGCTTCGGCTTATAGAGAACTGAAAAATTCTTTAATTCATCATAGTCATAGAATTTTCGCCCCACGATCACGCCTTCATCGGTCAAAGTTATATTTATCATCATCGGCTCCTGACCATGATTTAAGACATATAGCAAGACTGCAATAATGACAATTACGGCAAAAAGAAAGTCGTGAGTTAAAAAAGAAAAAACCAGAAAACCTAAAGCCACCAAACCGGCAATGATATACCAATTTTGAGATCGTTCATAGGCAATATATTCAGGCACATGCCAAGAAATCACCTCCTCTTTTTTTTCATTATTTTCCATTTTTTTAAATATTTTTAAATATTTGACTTTTTTCTGAATATTTTATATATTTATTATAGCAATATTTATATATCTCGTAAATAGGTGTATAAATAGAAGCAGTCTAGATATGCAATAATCTATATATCTAGTTATTTTTTTTATTGCAAAGTTTTTTGGAGAGATGGCTGAGTGGCTTAAAGCAACGGATTGCTAATCCGTCGTACGGGTTTATCCCGTACCGAGGGTTCAAATCCCTCTTTCTCCGCAGAAAAAAATAAAAATCAAAATTAATTTCGGAGGGGTGCTAGAGCGGTTTAATAGGACAGTCTTGAAAACTGTTGAACCTTCACGGGTTCCGAGAGTTCGAATCTCTCCTCCTCCGCACTTGTAAAAAACTCCGCTACGTTGCGGATTTTTTTACAAAACGAATAGCTTTCGTAGTTCAGTGGATAGAACATGGGATTGCGGTTCCCAGGACTTAGGTTCGATTCCTAACGAAAGCACAAAGCACAAAATGCAAAGAGTGAGTCGCTGCTGCGATTCGCTTCTTGCATTTTGTGCTTTTTTATTTCAACAACAACATCATCGCCTCATATTTCGGTTTAATAATTTCCTTACTCTTATCAAAATGCAACTGCTGCCATTTGTTTTCCAATTTAGTTCGCACCGACTCCTTCGCCTCAGATTGAGTTAAATTTTCGTAAACAAAAGCGGCCTTAAAGATGCCGGCTAGATTTTCAAAACTACTCAAGACATCCGCTTCCGCTATTATCTTTTCCTCGACACTATCGCAAGTATTATGTTGAGAGCCACGATGATTTAGAATACACTTTTTTATCAATGCTATCTTTTCAGCGGGATATCCTAGCTCGGTTAATTTTTCTTCAGCAACCTTCGCTCCGGTAATATGGTGGTCATCTCGTCCATAGATAATAGACCCGATATCATGCAACCAAGCAGCAATCAAAATCACCTCCTTATCCCCGCCAAGTTCATCAGCCAATCTGCCGGCATACTGAACAACGGGCACAAAGTGGTGCGGGAACGGTTCGTAGCCATATTTACTACTCGGCTTCAAACATTCAGCCTCAACAAAATTTTTAATTTCTGTAATTATATTCATAAATAAATTTATAAGTATTTCCGCCCCCTCAATTCATCCGGCAAATACTCTTGCTTCTCACTATAATTATGATCTGGCGAATATTTATAATCTTTACCATAACCTAGCTCCTGCATTAATTTTGTCGGGGCATTGCGGATGTGCATCGGCACGGGCAAGGCGCCGTGATTACGAACATCGTCGGCAGCTTTTTTGTAGCCGGTGTAGAGACTATTTGACTTAGCACATTTAGACATATAAACAACCGCTTGGGCGAGAACGACATTGCACTCAGGCATTCCCATGAAGTGACAAGCGTTGTAAGTGGCAACGGCTTGCTCTAGAGCTCGTGAATTAGCTAATCCGATATCTTCTGATGCGAAGCGAACAAGGCGTCGTGCGAGATAGAGCGGCTCTTCACCAGCTTCTAACATTCTTGCCAACCAATAGAGCGCCGCGTTCTCATCGGAACCGCGCATAGACTTATGGAGAGCGGAAATAATATTGTAATGTTCTTCCCCGTTCTTATCATACAACAAGTGGGTTTTCTGAAACGCTTGTTTAATCGTTACTAAGCTAATTTTCTCACTAATCGAACTAGCAAACTCCAAAATATTTAAAGCCGTACGCGCATCACCATTACTCATCTGCGCCAAAGCCTCACGCGCTTCCGGCTCAATCTCAATCTTCAATTCACCCAAACCATTTTCCTTGTCACCTATCGCCTTATCAATTATTTTCAAAATCTCATCCTTGTGCAAAGTCTCCAAAACAAAAACCCGACAACGGCTCAATAGCGCGTTTCGGATTTCAAAACTAGGATTTTCAGTTGTTGCACCAATCAAAATAATCAAACCATTTTCAATATGTGGCAACAGTGCATCTTGTTGCGACTTATTCCAACGATGAATCTCGTCCACAAACAGAATTGTCTTTTTTCCCTCAATCTCATTCGACTTCGCCTCCCGCACCACCTCACGCAACTCCTTCATACCGCTCGTGACAGCGCTCAAACGTAAAAACTCGGAGTTGGTCTGCTTAGCTACAATAAAAGCCAAGGTGGTCTTCCCAGTCCCAGGTGGTCCCCAAAAGACAAGAGACGGCAACTTATCCGCCATAATCGCCTGTCGCAAGATGGTCCCTTCACCAATTACCTTAGCTTGGCCAAAAAAATTGTCCAAAGTTAGTGGTCGCATTCGATCAGCCAGGGGTTTTTTGTTTAATTTATCAGTCATATAGCTATAATATACGCTCTATGTTTGAAAAATGCAATATACACAACTTGGCTAATATTAAAAATATTATTAATAATTTCAAAAATTGACAAAATCAAAAATTATGCTAATCTATATAAAATATCAACCCATAAAATTACACCAGGAGGAGCACCATGGATATCGATCTTTTAAAAAAACTCATTGCAATTATCAAAGACGGAAACTTTCTCAGGGCAGACAATATCACAGTTGTTAATTGTCTAAAATTACGTTCGCTGTGCCACGTTCTAGCCTCCGAAATGCAAATTGATATCCATATGGAAAAAAGTATTGGTGCAATTGACTATTACAAAATATGTGATAATAAAATTGTTACAGAACATAAAGATAATTTAAAAGAGGCGAAAAAAACTGTGAATGACCTCATGACTGTTGCAAGAATGTATATCAAGGAACTCTCATAACAATATCCCAATCATTACGATACCGTTGCACGTCACACTGCAACGGTCTTTTTTTTAAAATCTCGCTTTTTTATTTCAATATGTTAAAATATAAGCATGCTTACTCTTGATACCAAAATTGAAAACCTTAGCAAGGTTGGCGCAACTACCGCCAAAAGACTTAAAAATATTGGCCTGGAAACAATCCAAGATCTTTTGTTTTACTTCCCATTTCGTTATGACGATTTTAGTGAGGTCGTTACTATTAAAGATTTGCAACCGAATACGGTCGTTAATATCGTTGGTGAAATTGATTTGATTCAAAATAAAAAAAGTCTACGCACCAAGATGAATATTACTGAAGCCTTGGTTAATGACGGGACAGATACGATTAAGGTAATTTGGTTCAATCAACCTTTTATTGCCAAGACTTTGCATAATGGCGACCGCGTGTCATTGTCTGGCAAAGTAGACGGTGACTTAAATAATCTCACACTCAAATCCCCGAGCTATGAGAAAATAAATACTCAGCAAACTACGAACACCCAAGGCCTAGTGCCTAACTACCACCTCACCGCCAATATTACCCAGAAACAAATACGCTATTTAATCAAACAAGCCTTGCCGGCGGTTTATCTTGTTCCCGAGTGGATTCCAATTAATATTATCAAGCGAAACAATTTTATCAGCATTGATGATGCCTTAAAAAATTTACATTTCCCTAAAACTGAAAAAATGTTAGCAGACGCAAAACGTCGTTTGAGTTTTGATGAATTATTTTTAACCCAATTACAATCACAACTTCTTAAAAAAGAAATTACTTTTAATAATGCGCCAGTCATTGAATTTAAAGAGGGGGAAACTAAGGAATTTGTAAAATCACTACCCTTTGAACTAACTGATGCGCAGAAAAAATCCGCTTGGCAGATCCTTATGGATATGCAAAAAGATAAACCAATGTCACGCTTGCTTGAAGGTGATGTTGGTAGCGGCAAGACAATCACCGCTGTCGTGGCAATGTTCAATGTCGCTTTGAATAAATACCAGTCGCTCATTATGGTGCCGACTGAAATTTTGGCTGGACAACATTATAATTCTATTTGCAAAACTTTGAGTAATTCCAAGCTGCGCATTGCTCTGTTTACGCGCACCGAGAAGAAAATTAATACAGTCCTGGGTAAGTTGTCTAAGAATAAATTATTGGAAATAATCAAAAACGGCGAAGCAGATATTATCATCGGTACCCACGCCTTGATTCAAGAAGATTTCAAGTGTCACAACTTAGGTCTAGCGATTATCGACGAACAACATCGTTTCGGCGTTGAACAACGCAAAAAATTACTCGCCAAAGCAAACAATAATGCTCCCTCTCCTGGCCAGGAGAGCACCTGTGCTGTGCCTGGCATAAAGGTCGGGGTGAGGTTGTCACCACAAGCACAATCGCTGTCTCCACATCTACTCTCAATGACAGCAACCCCAATTCCCCGCTCGCTAGCATTGGTTCTATACGGTGAACTCGATATTTCCATTATCAATGAACTACCAAAAAACCGTAAAAAAATTATCACAAGTCTCGTCTCAGAACAAAATCGCACTGATGCTTATAAATTTATTTACAAACAAGTCAACGACGGTCGCCAGGTTTTTGTCGTCTGCCCCCTCATTGATCCATCGGATAAAATGGGTGTTAAATCAGTGACCGAAGAATTTAAAAAATTAAACGAAGTGATATTTCCCGACCTCGAAATCGCGCTCTTGCATGGCAAACTAAAATCTGAAGAAAAAGAGCAAATCATGCAAGATTTTGTCGCCAACAAAACCAAAATTCTCGTCTCCACCTCCGTCATTGAAGTCGGTGTCGACGTGCCCAATGCCACCATTATGATGATTGAGGGCGCCGACCGCTTCGGCCTTGCCCAACTACACCAATTCCGCGGCCGTGTCGGTCGAGGTGCGCACCAATCATATTGCTTCCTATTCAGCGACAGCGACTCGCCAAAGACCAAAGAAAGATTACAAGCTATGGAGAAGCACCATGACGGTTTTACACTCGCCAAAATCGATCTCAAACAACGCGGTCCTGGTGAAGTATACGGCACTAATCAAAAAGGTTTTCCAGAATTTAAGATTGCCAATTTATTTGATCACGAATTAATAGAGATTGCCCAGAATGAGGCAGCTAAACTTATAGATGAAAATCCAGAATTAAAAGATTTGCCAGACTTAAAGGAAAAAATTGAGGACTGGAAAAATAAAATTCATTTGGAATAAATAACAAAGAGACCATAACAGTTCCCTCTCCTTGCCAGGAGAGGGTCAGGGTGAGGTAGTTTTCTGTGTATAAAACAAAATTATTACATCATACCATCTTCCAACACCCCCTCACCCCGACCCTCTCCCGCTGGGGCGATGGAGACATAGCACAAACTTCTTGGAATAATAAAAAGAGCAGAATTAAATCTGCTCTTTTTTAAAATCTCAGTTATTATTCTATTCTTTCCCCAACTTCTCCTGCAACAACTGATACGCTTTTCGCGCTACATCACGATATTGAAAATTATCCATCGTGAATTGACGAGCATTGCGGCCCATTTCTTCGCGCAATTTATCGTCAGTCAATAACATTAAAGTATATTTTGCCAACTCATCGATATTAGCACGATAAGCGAAGACTTTTGGCTCATCAAACTTAATCTTGTGATCAACATCAAAACCCATGTGTTCCCAGGCCCATTCTTCGGTCAATGTGACTGTCTCGCCGACCTCAGCCAAGAAACCGGTTTTGCCATGAACAACTGTGTCCACTGGTCCACCAACATTGATGGAAATAACTGGCTTACCACATGCTTCCGCTTCCATCTGAATCATACCGAAACCTTCCAATCTGGACGGTGCTGCGTAGATATCGCAGGCGGACAATAAATATGGAATGAAATCGTGAGAGAAGGCACCGGAAAGATAAACAATTTTATCTCGATCTAGGCCTAATTCCTCGATTAAGGCTTCTTCTTCTTGGCAATGCACCTCAGAAGATTCACTCTCCCAGTGTTTAAGCACATATTTCCAGTCCTTAAATTCTTTATCAATTTTAACTAAAGCTCTGAACATTTCTTGTGCGCCTTTACTTGTTACATCGCCACCGATTGTCAAAATCATCTTCTCGTGTGGTTGTACGCCCAACATCTCACGGATCTTGGCCACTTTTGGATCACCGGCAAAAGGCTTCACTTCTTCTGGATCAAAACCAATTGGCAAAGTGACAAAATTCTTTGTATCCACGCCGTCACGTTTATAAGTATCAGTCACCCAATTACTAGTCGTAAAAACCAAAGGCAAATCACTGATAGCCTTGTGATAATTTGCCACCCAGCCATTCGCCACTAACCACGGCACAGGAATTGATCCGTTATTTTGTGGTGAAAAAATAATATCCTTGGCATAAGTCCAACAACCAATACCGATAGAAACATCAGGTTGATAAGCGTTGAACATCCATTGCTTTTGGAAGCTTGGTGAATAATGAGAAGGCATTACATCAACACCATTCTCTTTCATTCCTCTGTATAATAAATTACCCTGGATGCTAAGTCCATCCGGTTCTGGCGGATAAGCATGTAAAACTGCAACTTTCATAGAATTTTTTTTGCTGATAGTTTGTCTTCCCTCCTGTGAATTTACAAATCTATTACAAATTTACGAATAAATATATTTAATTTTTAACAATAAAGCCTTCTGGATTGGTGCAATAATTAATATCTGGGCCATCCGGCGCAAATCCGTAAATCATGGATACAATATCACGTTTCGCCTAATATTCTTCATCGGACAATTCAACCACCTTGCCACCTTCCTTGTCTAAAATAATTTCTGAGTAATCTAGCGTCTTGTCCTTCTTTTGATAATTAAAATAAAAAATCTTTTCTGGCTGTAAAAATCCTTCCTCTAGCAACTTATTTACTGCCCGATGAACTGCAATGTGTCGGCTATGGCCATACTCACCGTTTTCATTATGAGTAAAGACATATTGAAATTTTTTATTTTTTAATTTCTTGCGCAGTAACTTCTCTGCTTCTTCCGTCGCTTCATCAAGAGTCAACTCGTCAACGTCGTCCAGATCTGTCATGATACTCTTGGCACCGAGATACTCACACACACGCGCAAACTTTGGTGCGCGGTCCGCATCACTCGCACGACAGAGTGCAAATATGGTCCATCGCAAAGTCTTGTATCTCGCTATCGTGCCCCCCATCCAAATCGTCTCGTCGTCGGGATGCGCTACAATTACAAGCGCCTTTTTATTTTTTTTCAACAAGTCATTCATACTCTATATATTCTACCAAAAAACAAATAATAATTCAAATCATCTGTCCACACACAATGCGACACGCGCGCAAAGTCGTAAAGAAATCGTCTACCGTTTCTTGATAATTATTTTTGTCAGAAAAATTGCCAACAAGTACCCGACTAGCACGCCACCCAAAAGTATTATCCATTCATAGATCCCAAGACTGGTAACGTGAAAAAATGAATTTAGCGGTGTATATAAAATCATCAATTGCAGTAATACAGAAAAAGTTAAAGCGCTCAACAGCCACGGATTAGACATCCAACTTAAACCCTCAAAGCGCCTAATACTTGCGATTCTCACGAATTCATGCAGAATAAAGCCAGTAAACAAGGCAGCCCTGGCCACATTTTCGCCATGTGGCAAAATTAACACAAAGGTCGCCAACAAAATAATTGTTTTCATTATCCCAATTGAAACAATCATCAAACTCAATTGTTTATTTATAATTGGTTCGCCATTTTTACGAGGCTTCTTACGCATCACCGCCGGTCCGGCCGGATCAACGCCAAGCGCCAGAGCCGGCAAGCCATCAGTAAGAAGATTGATCCACAAAATCTGCACTGGAAACAAAATCGGCTCCTCTAAGGTAAACAAAAGTGTCGATAAAAAAATCACCGAGATTTCAGCAAAGTTGGAAACTAATAAATAATTTATAAACTTTCGAATGTTGTCAAAAATTCTTCTACCCTCACGCACCGCCACAACAATTGTTGAAAAATTATCATCTAACAAGATGATGTCACTCGACTCTTTGGCTACTGCCGAACCTTTAACACCCATAGCAATACCAACGTCAGCTTTTTTTAAAGCCAAGGAGTCGTTCACGCCGTCACCAGTCATGGCAACACGATATTTTTTTTGCAAAATATCTAATATTTTTAGCTTATGAAAAGGAGTTGTGCGTGCAAAAACATTAACACCATCGCTAAGTTTTTTTTCCAATGCCCCTGTAGTCATTTTTTCGATCTCCCAACCTTCGACAACACCCGCACTGTCCAATCCAATCAAATCCGCTACAGCTTTAGCTGTTGTTGCATTATCGCCAGTAATCATAATCATGCGAATGCCCGCCGTCTTGCAATCACTGATAACTTGCGCTGTCTCCGGGTGAGGCGGATCAGCCATGGCCTGCAAGCCTATCCAAATCAAATCATTTTCATCACTGGTTATATTCTCCAAGTCTTTATAAGCGAACCCCAAGACACGCAAGGCACTCGTTGAAAAAACTTTATTTTGTGCCAAGATATTCTCATGATCTTGTTCATTAATTTTTTCAACCTTACCGTTAAGCATAATGCGATTGCATTTTGCTAACAGTATTTCTGGCGCCCCCTTGGAGTACATCTTTAAACCATCCGCAACATCCTGAACAATCACGCTCATCATTTTTCGCTCAGAACTAAAAGACGCTTCATCAAGTCTTTTGTATTTTTTTTCAATCTCATCTTTTAAAAAACCAAAGCGTTCACCAATCTTCATTAAGCCAATCTCTGTCTGTTCACCAAGATATTTTTTCTTCCCCTCAGGATGGCCTTCCACTTTTACATTATTACAAATAACACCGCACTCCAACAAAGGGGCTGTTTCTATTTTTTCATTCTCATCCAACTCCACCGCATCAACGCCAAAAACTTTATTGTTTAAATACAAAAAACTGACCGACATTTCATTCTTGGTTATTGTGCCAGTTTTATCTGAACAGATAATATCAATCGCTCCAATTGACTCAACCACACTCAACTTTCTAATGAGGGCATTATTTTTATACATTGAATTGGCGCCCACGGCCAAAGCGAGCACGACGACTGCTGGCAATCCCTCTGGAATCGCGGCGACTGCCAAAGAGATTGCCGTTAGCAAAGAAGTATATAAATCATATTTTAAATAGGTAAAAATAAAAACAATAACAGTAATTGCCCCAGATGCCCAAAATATTTTTTTACTAAAATTCTCAATCTCTTCTTCAAATAAACTTTTACGCTCCTCAATTGATTGCAAGGCGTTCGCAATCTGACCGATTTTTGTTTGCATGCCTATTTTCAAAATCTCAATTTTGGCATTTCCCACATGAATCGAGGTGTCCATGAATATTTCCTCATTATTTTTTCTCTCTACTACTTCAGATTCACCCGTCAGTATCGATTCATCAATCTTTAAATTGTACGACTCCAAGATAAGCGCGTCGGCTGGCACAATATCACCCGCCTCTAACAAAACAATGTCACCAACCACCAAGTTGATAACTGATACTTCCGCAACATGTCCGTCACGAACAACCTGAACATTTGGAATAGAGTAATACTGCAAAGCCTCAATTGACCTTTCAGCCTTATATTCCTGAAAAAAACCGGATAGACCGGTTATTAAAACTATTATTAAAATTAAGACCGTATCAAAGAGATTGGAAGTTTGTCCAGGTAGATAACCAATAAAAAAAGAAATGGAGGCCGCCAAGACAAGAAGAATGATTAATGGCGATGTAAATTGTGATAAAAAAATTTTCCACGTGTTTGCCTTCTTTGTCCGCTTAATTTCATTTTTACCAAATTGTTTTTGCTTTTCCAAAACCGCCTCAGTGCTTAATCCTTGTGTAATCATGTAAAATTATCAATTAATAATAAATATTTATGCTAAAGAAAAAAATAAAATACCGCTAGCCACGGCAACGTTCAACGATTCCATATCTGGAGAAATATTTATTTTAACAAACTCATCAGTCAACACCTGGATAGACGAACTAACTCCATGAGCTTCACTGCCAAGCACTAAACAATACTTATTGTAGGCCTTAAAATCGCGTACATCCCGAGCGTCTTCCATTCTAGTTGAGATTATCGGCATCCTCGGTTTTATTTTTTTCAAAATTTCTAAGTCTTTATCAATATCAATATTCAATTTAAAAATCGCATCCTTGGATGCTTGGATAGTTTTAGGATTATAAAGATCAACGCAATGCTCATCTAAGACAACATTTTTAAAACCAAAGGCTAAGGCTGAACGCAAGATTGTGCCTAAATTACCCGGGTCGCTGATATTATTCAAATAGACAATTTTATCACTAAAATCGAGGTCGCGCTTTTTTATTTTATACACTGCACAAATACCAGACGGCGTCTCTAGACTAGAAAAAGCTTTATTTATTTGCTCATTGATCACAAAATAATCACCTGCTCGTTTTAAAATGTCAGGTAATCTTTCCGACTCGCTTTTCAAAAAAGTTTCAGTCACAAATAAAGACTCGAAAACAATCCCCGACTTCAAAGCATCGCTAATAATTTTCAAATTCTCCACTACAAACTCCCCCGCTTCTTCGCGATGTTTTTTTGATTAAGTTTTTTCAAGTGCTTAATTTTTTCGTTGTCTTTGCTTATAATTTTCATACAATTTTATTGACTCCCTCGCCCCGCCGGGAGAGGGTTGGGGTGAGGGAGCCGTCACCGAAAATCTACCTCACCCTGCCCCTCTCCTATCCAGGAGAGGGAACTATATTGCTAATTTTTAATTATCTAAAATAAAATTTTCTTAAGCTCTCCTCGTCTCTCATTATAGTCCGGCAAAATACTACCAACTAAATCCCAAAATTTTTTCGAATGGTTCATCTCGCGCAAATGGCAAAGCTCGTGCACCACAACGTAATCCGCTAAATCCTTTTCTAAAAAAAGTAATTTATAATTAAAATTCAAATTCCGCTTCGAGCTACAACTCCCCCACACCTTTTTTTGATTCTTGATAAAAACTTTTTCATAGGGCAATTTCAATAAACCATTGTAGTGGGTCAATCTCTCAGTAATAAACCCTCGCGCCTGCTCTTTGTAATCCTGATACTTCTTGTCCTTAAAAAGATTGGCAAACGGATTATTCTTCGCCTTCTCAATAACCCCCACCACCCACTCGGAATTCTTTAAAAGAAATCCCTCAGCCAGCCAGCGATTGGCAAACCAGGGCACCGTCACGGTCAAACCCGAAGACTGACAATAGGAAATCCTCATCCGCCTTGAGCGCTTATTTTTTTTATACAGATAATCAACCAACTGGCCGTTTATTTTAAGTTGTTTTTTCATCTCAATTTAAATATAGGAATTTCTGAGTCAGCACTTGTGCGCATTGGTGCGCCCCAAGTACCAGCACCACTTGAAGTGTAAACCTGTAAATCACCAAAAGTATTTAAACCATGATCAAAACCTTTAAAAATAAAATCCGTAATCAAGCCAAAGGGAAACAATTGACCACGATGCGTATGTCCTGCCAAGAGCAAGTCGATGCCAGCATCAGCAAATTCATTAATCTTATCTGGAACATGGTGCAAGAGAATAGTCGGCTTAGCGCTCGAATAGTTTTGCCAAGTATGAATCTGATCTTGGTAGCTCATGCCACCCAACTGAAAAGCATAATTAATCCCTGCTAACTGCACACCATTCAAATCCACAAACCCATTGGACAAAAGATTGATGCCCACTTTTTTCAAGTCTGTATCAAGTTTTTCTTCGCCGGCATAAAAATCATGATTACCAGTAGTAAAATAAACTCCCATGGGCGCCTTAAGTCGTCCGATATGGCTAATCAATTGGTCCATGTTGCCGTCCGTACCATCAAATAAATCACCGGTAATCACAATCAGGTCTGGCTTTTCCTGATTAACTAAATCCAATAATCGTTGCACCGACTTCACACCATAGACTTGTCCAAAATGCGTGTCAGAAACCTGCATCACCCGCTTGCCCTGCCACGTCGCTGGCAAGTCCTTGAGGATAACATCAAAATTTTTCACCTTTACATCCGAGGCATGATATACTCCCCAGGAAGAAAACAAGAAAAAGAAGGCAAAAATAACAATACTAATTATTCTAAAATCAGCCCGACATTTTATCAAGCGATGCGGCCCTCTCAATACCCACAAAACAACCGAAGCCAAGAGAAAATTGACCAAATAGCCTAACCATAGAGAAGAAGCAATATAAAATAAACGAATCAACCAACTACTATCTACCCGCGCTAAAAAAGACGCCAAAATAAAACTAAAAGAAACGGCGATACCTACATAAAAAAGAATCTTAATGCCCCGTCGCTTTTCAATCGCAAAAAATCTAATTACGGAAAAATAAACAAACCAGTGCGTTCCTAGGATCACGGTCAAAACTACTGTTAGAAATAAAAAATAAGCTAGAAACATTTACTATAATAAAGATTAATAATACTTATTATACCAAATATCGAGAAAAATATCCAATTTAATCAATCTTTTCATTTTTATGCAACATTCCCAATGCAAACCAGAACAAAATGACTCCCATATGCAAACTCCACCACCAATGATCAAACATCATCATGAAAATCAGGGGCAAAAAGATGCCAATTTGATAAAGATCAACTTGATTCCTTTTTGCTCGTTCAAAAAGTTCACCAAAGATAAATTGTAATAAAGAGATAAACAAAATAAAACCAAACAAACCAACTTCCGCCCAAACTAACAAGAAAGAATTATGCACTGGTTGGTAAAACCAGTTCACCTGATCTGGTATTTTGGCTTTTTCCGCCAAAGTATAATTACCTAGGCCAACGCCGAAAAACCATTTTTCTTTAATAATACCAATCGAGTCGCTAATCAAACCACTACGTTCACTTGAAGAAATATTTTCTAACCGCGTATTACCGAACAAGCGATCGTCAACCAAGAGACCGAACTGCGAATAGAAAACCGCAAATAAAATTCCAGAAAATAATATAATTTTTAAAACTTGCAAGTAAACTAGTAAATTCTTCTTAACCACGGCTACAGCCAACATCGTAGCGACACCAAGCGCTAGACCGAGCCAGGCTGTACGCGAAAAAGTAAAAAACAGGGCTAATAGAGACGTAAAATACAAAAAAGAAAACAACAAAAAGATTTTATTAGCAATATTTTCTTCCTTATTCAAAGTTTTGATATACGCAAAAAGTAAAAATAAAATTCCTACCACCAACAATCCGCCCAAAATATTCGGATGGTCCTGTCCACCATAAGCTCGTAGCCATCTTTGCCAAATACCATCACCGCCCAAAACCTCCACCACTGAAACGCCCGCATCAGAAGGATTATGTGAAGCTAAGCCCAGCCACTTATACGCAAAACTCGACTGACTTAAGAATTGCCAAATCGCTAAAGCGGCTTGCGCAAAGATGCCCATAGCCAACCAAAAAATTACCCTAACTTTTTCAATTGGAAATTTCACCAACACAAAAAACAAACCAATCGCCAGCAAAAAACGTCCATACAAGAATAAGGCGATATGGCTATCAAAACCCGCAAAGATAGACATAAAAACAATAAACTCCAGGCCACCCACCAATGACAAAAGTGCATTTTTCATAAAAGGAACTTTCACCGTCTTTTCTTTCTTAAAACTATAAAACACAAACACCGCCAATAAGACCAAGATTAAAATATCAATGCCATACAAGCTCATCGTTTTATACTCCGAATAACCACCGTTAATCTCCCCTGCCTTAATAATCCAACGCGTTTGCAAGGGCAAGAAAAAAGCGACCGCGTAAATTAGTTTTTCAATAATTTTATTCATAATTTTTTCCATTATTTTAGTTGTCCAGCTATCTCGCTGTCTAGTTGTCTAAGTTTTATCAAATATAAATTTTTGTAATATTCTCGTCTATCATTCGAAATCAATTTTAACACGCCGTCATTAATCACTACGCGTGTATCTTTATTCATTAACTCCTTCAAAACAGGCGACATTACTTTTAATTGATAATTCTTCAAATTAATATCCAAGCCACCAATAAAAAGATCTATCACGTCGCGATAAAAAACAGAACTCTCTCGTCTAATCATTAAATCATTTTCAGTAACCGCCTCCGACCAATTCGGCATCTTATCTAAAAACCAGTTATTGGCTTGAATTAATTTATAATAATAGTTGTCACGACAATAAATCGGTAACAAATTCGCCAACCAAAAATAAAAATAAACATCATCCGCCATCATCAATTTTTGCAAATTTAAATTTTCCGTGGTCACAAAAAAACTCAAACAAATTTTATCCCTCACATTGTTTAGGGTTGGTCGCAAACCTAATAACTTCACCAAAACAACGGCAAAAAAGCGCGTAATCCAAATCCTCTTATGTTCAGTGACTATAAAAAGATCAATATCACTCTCCTCTTTCATATTATCAGACCCAATCACATTGCTAATCGCAATCATTTTAATCCACGGAATAAAACTAAAAATGCGCGCTATCTTCAAGGCCTTTTTCTGTTTCTTCTTCGCGATAATGCCTCGCTCCCTGCGTTGCTCATACAAGCTTTCGCGCCCTGGTAAAAAATAAAATCCGTCTTTCTCTTCTAAAAAATCACCCTCATCATTCAAAAAAGTCAAAATCTCGTCCAGACCACATTGATAATCACAAAACTTCCAAATTTCCATCACAGTTGGGGGAAATTCAAAGACATCAAAAAAGGCAACCACGCGCGTGATAGCCTCCTTTATTTTATTGTTTTTTTCTACTTGATTATCCATATTTTAACTAATCACCACTCTTTGGTCCGTCTAATAGCATTGCCTCAATCTCCGACTCGCCGCCGACAATCTTAATTACATCTTTATCAATCTTCTTAAATTCTTTATAGGCATTATTATAATGATTCACCGTCGTATTCATACTCGCACCTAATTTCTTTAAAAAATCATCATAACTATTAATATGCTTGCCCAATTTTTCCACGTTCACCTTAATACTCTTGGCACTCTCTTCAATTTGTAAGGCCCGTAAGCCCTGTAGGACAGTCTGCAAATAAGCCAAGAAAGATGTTGGCGACACGATAATGACATGCTTATCCTTGAAAGCATAGTCAATCAGGTCGCGTGTATTAATCTGCACCGTGCCAACTTTATTTACTAGTAAATCATAATAAATCGCCTCTGATGGAATAAACATAAACGCAAAATCCATCGTATTCTCCGCCTGCTTCACGTATTTACTCGTTTCATCGATGCGCATCTTCAAATCTTGTTTAAACAACTTCTCAAACTTCTCCCGCGTCTCCTGATCGGTCGCCGTCAAGATTCTTTCGTAATTTTCCAAACTGAATTTCGAATCGACGGGAATGATTTTGTCCTTCACAAACACCACAGCATCAACAATCGTGCCGTCCTTGAAAGGATATTGCATTTGGTAGGAATTTGGTGGTAAAACATTTTTTAAAGTTTCTTCTAAAAAATATTCACCGAGTACGCCACGTTGTTTCGGATTTTTCAAAATGTCTTGCAAGTTTTTTAATTGCTCAGAAAAATTCACGACTTGTTTATTCGTCTCATCCAACTTGGTTAATTTCTCAGTCACCTCAGAAATAAGTTTAGCCGACTGTCCACTAATCCCATGCACTGTCTTCATCGTCTGTCCTAATTGCTCCTGTGTATTGCGATATTGTTCTTGTGTCGTCCGATGTGTTTCTGCCAACTTCCGATCCAAAGTTTCTCGCAACTCTTTATTCTGATTTCCTAGCCCGGTTAAACGCTCTAACATGGTCGTTATTTTATCATCACTTCCATTACTACTATTTTTTAATAACAAAAAAATTACTACTCCGATTCCAGCAATTAAAATTATTAACAAAACTGTGATAATGGCTAAATTCATATATTCGTAATTTTTAATTCATAATTCATAATTGATTACATTTTACCAATAAAAAAACCTAAGCACAAGACCTAGATTTTATCTATAAAATATCTAATATTAGGATTAAACTGCAATTTCTTTTTTCGATTTCCAAAAGAAAAAAGCAACTACGCCAATAGTAATCGTTGGCGATATCCAACCAGGCACGTGAATCCCAAAACTATCTACCAACATTATCGTTCCCAAAAACAAAACTGAATACATCGCGCCATTTTTCAGATAAACATACTTCTTAATCCTATCAATATTGCCAATCGTTAGTTGTCGCACTACGAAGGCGCCGATACCATTTCCAAAAAGAATCAAGGGCACCGCCAATGTGAAGGCGAACGCGCCCAAAACTCCATCAATCGAAAAAGTGGTATCAATCACCTCTAAATATAAAATCTTGCTCCAATCCGACATATTGCCCGCACCACTCAATAATTTCTGCTCACCAGCTTCAGCATTTTGCTTAAAACCATGAGTAATAAAAAAAGCAGTTGAACCAACAACGGCACCAAAGGCCATCATAGTGTTCGTTTTAAGCCCATACCACACAATAACGGTTAAAATTATAGACACTACAGCATAAAACCACACTCCTTGTTCATAAAAAAATTTCTCCCCGCGTAAGCCAAAACTCTTAGTCTCCAAAAACAGCCAATGAAAAAATAAAAACACTAAAAAGATTCCGCCGCCAGCCAAAAGAATCGGCGCCGAGGCCTCAATTGCCCCCATCACCTTCGGATCACTAGAAAAAGTCGCCGTCAAAGAACCAATCATGCCCAGCTCAGGCATTACCGCCCAGACAATCAGCCATGGCAAAAGTCCGCGCACCAAAAAAACCGCAAACAACAGTCCCCAAAAAAGAAACCATTTTCGCGCCTTGGCTGACATCGTCGACAAAACCTCCGCATTGATAATCGCATTATCAATACTAGAAATAATCTCAAAAAGAGACAAACCAACAACTGTAAAAATCATTGAAAAAATAGGCATATGCTTTATTATATCTCATATATAATATTTTATCAATCTAAGTCAAATTGACTTTAATCTTTAATTGCGCTTTAATAAACAAATAAAAATAAACAGAAAAATAAAAGCCTAAGGAGGCAATCATGGAAACTTTCTTTTCAGCCAGCGGCCACTTTTTGTTTTTTAATAACTTTTTTCCAACAACCGTCCGTTGCGGCATTGCTACGAATTTTTTTGGTGACTGTAATTATTATTACGAAGGCAGAACCGAAGACTGCATCAAAAATTTGGGTAAAGTTTTTCACGCTTCCGACATTTTTATTCCATTCCCTAAAAACGAGACAACGATTATCAAGGCGCAAAAAAATGTAGAGACTGGAATAAGAAACATAAGAAGCCTGCTCAAAAAAAGAAAAGAAACACCCGTAATCCACAGGGCTGATGGTGACGGCATTATCTTGCGACACAAAAAATTCCACAAATGTCGTCCGCTACTAATCTTTCCTACCGGTGATTGCCCCATTGTTCTTTTGCACAATAAAAAAGTGAGCGCCCTGCTCCATTGCGGTTGGCGCGGTCTGCAAGGAAACATTTTATCACTGGCGGTAGAATCCCTGCTGTCACAAAAATTAATTGAGCCGGCAAAAACTAAAGCCATCATCTGGCCGGGCATTTGCCAAATGCATTACCCTGTCAGTGAAAATGTCGCCCAATATTTTCCCGACACCGTCAATGATGGTTGTCTGGATTTGGCAGGCACGGCACACAAAGAATTATTGTCCTTGAAATTTTCCCGTAAAAACATTACCATCCCAGATTACTGCTCCTTTCATTCCCAAGAAAATGAAGAAAATATTTTCTCTTCCCATCGCCGTGGCGACACAACTCGCAACGCCGTCTTTATACTCCCCGACCTCCATAACCTCTCTGAATAAGAGAGGTTTTTTCTTTTAGAAACAATGGCTTGCCAAAAAAGTATTTTTCTGCTATATTAAATACAGGTAAGTGAAAGAAAACATCGGTTAAACAAATTAACCGCAAATTTTAGCCAAAAAAAGTTCCAAACGCAAGGAGAAAGATGATGAAAAGATGGATACTTATTTCGAGTCTAGTTTTATGTTCACTGCTTCTTTTTATGGCCCATAATAGAGAAAAACAGGCGCAAACAGCACCTGCTATCAATGAGCCACCGAAAGAAACAAAATTAAGCCCAAACAACTCAAGCTTAGAACCTGATTCCGATAAAAACAAATTCCTCAGTCGGGAATATTATCGAATCGACCAATCAAGTGTCTGTGAGGATGAAAACACCCACGACACAGCAGAGCCACTCAACTTCGATTTTGATCTCAAAAAGTTCGCCAAAAAAATGCGGGAACATGACAAAATCATCGGACCTGCCTCGCAAAAACACCAAATGCCCAAAAAACTGATTGCAGCCGTTATTCGCGTTGAATCAAATTGGGACACTCTCGCCGTATCAAAAAACGGCGCCAAGGGGTTAATGCAATTAAATCCGATAACTCAAGAAGAGACCGAAGTCAAAAACCCTTTCAACGCAAAAGAAAACGTTGATGGCGGCACAGAATACCTCGGAAAGATGTGCAAAGAGTTTGGAAGCATTGAGCTTGGTCTAATTGCCAACAATATTGGACCAACACGGTTAAGAAAAATATTAGCCGGCAAAGAACGCGGTAAAATACCCCCAAGCGCAAAAAAATACGCGCAGAAGGTTCTGTATTTATACCAAAACGTTTAAATTCACTTACCTGAAAAAAACCAAGGCATAACCCTGAGAAGTTATGCCTTTTTTATTTTGCCAAAAAAATAATTTATTTCTTCGAATACGGCAAGCTCGCTGCTGTAATCGAAATCAATTCCCGCAACCACCCGCGCTCTTCAATCCGATCACCATCAATCACCATCGAAGGCTTCGCTCCTTCCCAAGCACAACCCTCTTGATAATAATCGCCAACAAACTTCTTCCCCGCCTCGGTGATTTTCAAAAACAAAGTATCATCGCAAACAAAACCAACCACCTTTCCGTCGCAATACAAAGCATACTCACCAAACATTTTTCGCGTTCTGATGTCATCCGCTGGATCTAATTGATCCAGAATAAAATCCATGGTTGATTGGCTTGTTGCCATATATTTATTCTTAAATTAAAACTATATACATCATAAAAATATCATAAAATATATAAATAGTCACGACAAATCATTCTTGACATATCTTGCGAATTGTGCTAACATTGTATATTCTACAAAAAGTAGACAGCACATTCAACAATCAATACAACTAAACAATATAAGAAGGAAAGAAATGCTTAAAAAAATCCTAATGATTATAAACGGTGCAAGAAGCAGAGAATCTTTTTTTCTAATCATCGCCTCATTTTTTCCAACGACTGATTGGAGATATAAGCTTATTGAAAAAGCTTACAATGATGCAAAAGACGCTTTTCGCGGCAGATTTCGGGACAGTGGCGACGAAAGATATTTTGAACACATCCGAGCAGTTACTCTTATCCTCATTCTTTATCTGAGGGTTACAAATTACAAACTGATTGTCGCTGCCCTTCTGCATGATATCGTCGAAGATATTCCATCTTGGACAATAGCACGCGTAACAAAAGAATACGGCGAAGAAATTGCAGCATACGTCGACTCACTGACAAAGCCAAGTCATCTCTTTAAAGACAAAGAGAAATGCAACGAAGTTTACCATCGACGATTCGAGAATGCCAGACGAGCATTTTTCCTAATCAAGCTCGCTGATCGACTTCATAATTTGCTAACCCTCTGGGCCTGCTCAAAAGAAAAAAGATTACGAAAGGTAATTGAAACAGAAATTCACTACCTTCCTTATGCCGAAAAGCATTTCATTCTTTATCATGAAATACTAGCGGCTATTGAATCGTTGAAACAAGAAAAAAAGTCCACCAAAAAGAAAACTGTGTAAACAGTAAAGGAGTAAAAATACAAAAGGCATAACCCTGAGAAGTTATGCCTTTTTAATTTACACTAATTATTAATGATTACTTTTTAATTCTAACAAGCGCTGATACTGCCACTCTCGCTCCTTTATAACCCTTGCCAGAACATCGCCTTTTTTAACATTATCTCTAATCGCTGTCGCTGCATAAATCGCCGCCACAATTGCATGACCAGGCGCATGCACCGTCGCCACCGCCTGTCCAGCCGCCCGCGCCGCGGAACGTGCCGCACTATATTCCTCAGCATCGCGCGCCGCTGCATGTGACGCCAGAGACGCCCCACGAATAACAGCCATCTTAAATACACCCGTCTTCACCCACAAACGCCCCACCGCAATCGCCAATCGCGGACGTTTGTCGCCTGTATATTTTTTCTCAAAATAAGGCAACGCCCGCTTCGCGCAATCACACGCCCAAATCACCAAGGTTTTCTTATCCGTTTTCCAGGCCAATGCAGCGATTTGTTCATCTAATTCAGTTTTGACCATTATTGGTTTTTTCATTTTTTTAAATTAATGATTGTGCTACAAAAAAGAAAAAACATGACTATCGTCCGGATGAGAATCTTTTGACAATAACAATACTTCGGAATTGCCAAAATGAAATTGTGTTAAGACATTTTTCCAATCTAGCTTATAGTAGGCAGTATAAATCATTTTACCAATATCTCCATGACAAACCAACAATACGCTTTTGCCATGACCATGATTTGAAACTTTTTCAATTATAATCTTTCCTCGTTCAACAAGATCAGGAAATGTCTCAGCACCTTCCGGATTTAAAAAATAAGTAATTGTGTCGGTCTTAATAATATCGGGAGTACACAATGATTCAATATCTTTGGCCGGCAAACCAGTTAGAACACCAAAATTTCGCTCAATTAATTCCAGCAAAACTTCAGGTTCTTTAACACCAATTGTCGAGGCAATAATTTCTGCCGTCTTTTTTGCTCTTTGCAATGGCGAACAATATATCGCCTCGAAATTCAAACCAGCCTCCTTAATTTCTTTCGCAAGCGCATTCGCCTGCTCAATTCCAAGGTCGGTTAATGGCATATCACGATGACCATTTAAAATACCTTTGATATTGTCTTGGTCTTGACCATGTCTGGCTAAATATATTTTCATAAGTTTTCTTGCGGAGAAGGAGGGATTCGAAAACTACTTTCGTGTTTTCATCAACGTCTTATAAACATTGACTTTGTTTGATATCATTGAGAAGTTAGCGACAAAACAGCTTTCTCAACTGTTCTCAAATACATTAAAATTCTCTAACCATCCTTACTGCTTTGACACAAAGTTTGCCACAATCTGTGATGAACGCAACATTGGAAGTAGTAAGGCGGGGGGGGTTAAAATTCGGAATCAAATATAAAAGGCGGGGGTATTTTATAGTGTATATACACGGCTTAGAAATAAGGATTACAAAGTCTCTTCGTACGACTGCTTGATTATTTCAAAAACGTCATCAACCTCTTTTAATGTTTTTATTTTAATTCTACCCTTATAGCCCCACATGTGGGTGCTTATATCATTTACTATTTTTTTTGGATCGTTATATTTAGGACTTCTAACTAAAACATCTAAAACGGTTTTCCCAAATTCAAATCGGATAAAACTTTTGGTTGTTCGATATGTAATACCAGTTTTCTGATTTGCCACCTCTTCAACCTCTGGCAATGCCTGAATTTTTTCTTGTAATTTATAAAAAATATCTTTTATCTCGTCTGTTGATTTATGTCGGTTGAGATGAAAATTAATATCATAAGCTTCTTCTCCTTCAACTTCTATTTGCACAATATCTTCTTTTAATTTTTTAGACTTATTAGGCATGTAAACATTTTCCAAGTATAAAATGTCCTGATTATACGGCACATATTTAATCAATTCCACACTATCCACTTGCTGAACTGCAATTATAGTCCGCTTGTCGAAGCCTTGAGCTACTAAAATTACACGTGGACTTGTCCAGTTAACCTTTATTTCCCTGCCAAGCTTATCGGCAACCAATAGATCAAAATGTCTTTTATTATTTTTAAGCCAATCAAAATAAAAAAGCCCCTGAACAAAGATGGCATTATCTTGACCCCATTTGTATTCAATAATTACTGGAGAATTAGTTTCATCAAGTGCTAAAGTATCAATTCGCCCATCGGTTGTTGGGTATTCAATCGACAAAAATCTCATACCCAATAACTGCTCAAGATTATCAGCAAAAAAATCCCTTAATTCGGCCTCGTTTTTAAAATGGTTGATATTAGAGTAAACTTGATTGGCTTTTTTGTTTTTGATTTGAAAAATTGGCATAATGTTTTGTTATTATTTCATTATATAAATGACTATTATTTTATACTTAAATTTACAGCAACTTTTGTTGCAATATTTATAATATTTTTAGCAATCACAAATAGGAGAATTTCTTATCACTCAGTAAAATCGCTTAGATTAATAATTAATGGCATAAATGTTTTTATACGTTTATCACTTATTATATTGAATGCCTCCCCCTCTACCACTCAAACATGTCAACAATATTCTCAATCGCGCCCTTGATGCGATCCACAATCCCCTGTCGCTCTAAAATCCTTGGTGCCTTGGGCAGTAAATCAACAATCTCTTGTCCTTGTGGTAATCGTTGCGTGTATAGATATTCACCAATCAGTTGCTCAATCTTTTCAACGGGAATATTTTCCGCTTGGGCGATATTCTTCAATGAGTTCGAGCGCTCACTAGCCCAGAAATCACTAAAGGCTTTTTCAACATTGTCAGACTTGTCGATCTTGGGCAGATTTTCTTCGATAAACTTTCTAATTAAATCTTTCTTCATACGCAGTTTAACATCGCGGTCGAAGATACGCAAAATCTCTTCGGTCTTTTTCTCGCGCACCGCCTTGGAGCTGATATTTTTTAAGCCCGCAATCAGTTGAATAATGTAATCAAAATTAATCACATCGCGCATGGTCAGTTCTAATTCAAAATCAATCTGATCCAAAATCGATTCCACGCTACTGTCGTGGTTTTTTCGTTCCTCGTGAATATCTAAATACTTGCTTTGGTAATCGTAAAATTCCTGCTCGGAGATGCCTAGGTCGGTAAACGAAAACTCAGCGAAGGTTTCGAGTGACGACTTAATGCGCAATAAGTCGCGGAATGATTTTACAAATTCAGCTTTTTCCTCTTCACTCTTTAGAGTGTCGATCGAATCTAGCGTTGGCACTTTCTCTCGCAACTCTACTAGTTTATTTTCAAACTCATTTTTTTGTTCTTCGTATGGCTTTTTAAATACTACTTCTTTCGCATTTTCATCACCAAAAAGTGCCAAGGCTTTGTCGGTGGCTACTTTTAAATTTCTGAATGACACGATATTACCATGTGGCTTATCGGAGTCCAACAATCTGTTCGTTCTGGAATACGCCTGAATCAAGCCATGGTAACGCAAATTTTTATCGACATACAAAGTGTTAAGCCTTGGACTGTCAAAGCCAGTCAAAAACATATTGACCACCAGAATTAAATCAACCTCCTTGTTCTTGATTCGCTTTTGTAAATCGCGGTAATAGTCATAAAATCTATCAGTAGTAAAATTGGTTGAAAATGTCTTGTTATAATCTTTGATACAATCTTCCAAGAAATCGCGTGAGTGTTTATTACCCGCTGTGCCCTCACCTGCGAATACATCCACATCCAGCATGTCAGAGCTGTCATCCTCATTGGCTTGATAGGTAAATATTGTCGCGATTTTAAAATCGTCTGCCTTCTTCTTTTTAAATAATGAATAATATCTTTTCAAAACTTCAATATTAGTTACCGCAAATAGTGCATTAAACTTTCCATTCTTTGTTTTTCGTTTCCAATCCGCCAAGACATAGTCAGCGATCTTATTCAATCGATCATCACTCTCCAAGATTTCTTTTGTATCAATCCCCTCCACCAAGGTCTCGGCAAAAATATCCGCATCCAAAGTGTCAGGATCTTTTTGTGTGTATTTGCCAACATACTCGACAGCGAAGCCAAGCACATTGTCATCAGAGATGGCATGCGTAATAATATAACGATGTAAACACTCGCCAAAAACATCAGCCGTGGTCACTCCACCAACATTATTATCGGCGAATATCGGTGTGCCTGTAAAACCAAAGAGCTGTGCCTTTTTGAAGAATTTTTTAATTCGTCCGTGCGTCTGTCCGAATTGACTACGATGGCATTCATCGAAGATGATTACCACTTTTTCATCGACCAAATAGTCGAATTGCTTTAGATACGCCTCTCGCCCAATGGCAATGTCTAACTTCTGTATAGTAGTCACAATCAATTTTCGATTCTTATCCTTGAGTTGTTTCACCAAGCTCATCGTGTTATCGGTGCCGTCCACTGAGCCATCAGAAAAAGAATTAAATTCTTTCGTCGTTTGAATGTCTAAATCCTTGCGATCCACCACAAATAAAACTTTCTTCACCTCTGGCATCTGTGCCAAAATCTGACTCGCCTTAAACGAGGTCAATGTCTTACCTGATCCAGTCGTATGCCAAATATAGCCATTCTTATCTGACTCACGCACGCGTTCCTCAATCTCTTTAACAGCATAATATTGATAAGGTCGCAGTGTCATGGGAATTTGCAACGATTCAGCTAGCACAATATACTCCGCAATCATTTCCGACACGGTGCATTTTTCCAAGAACGCATCAGCAAACTCATCCAGCTTGGTAATTTTACAGTTATCCGCATCAGTCCAATAAAAAGTCTGCTCGAATGACTGTTTCGGATTGTTAGAAAAATATTTAGTATTTACACCATTAGAAATCACAAAGATCTGCACATACTCAAAAAGCGTTCCCGTAAACGAGTGCTTATGATACCGCTGAATCTGATTAAAAGCCTCCTTCATCTCCACCCCTCGGCGCTTGAGCTCAATATGCACCAATGGCAAGCCATTAACGAGCAAAGTCACATCGTAGCGATTTTCATATCGTCCAACTTGAGTGATTTGATTGGTTACTTGGTATTCATTCTTACACCATTGATCCATATTAAAAAACCGCACATAAAAAGTGCTCTCATCGTCACGAGCTAACGCAAATCGGTCTCGCAATATTTTCGCTTTTTGAAAACGATCGCCTTTGTTTAGGTGATTCAATATGCGAGTGAACTCGGCATCGGAAAATACTGCTTGATTAAACAACTCTAACTGAGCGCGAAGATTTAGCATCAACGCGTCGTTGTCTTCAATGACAACGCCAGCAAAGCCTAGACGGTTTAGTTGCTCAATTAATGTTTTTTCTAGTTGTTGTTCGGATTGGTGGGTCATAAATTATTGTTAACATATCTCAGTAGCAATCCCGTTTGGTATATTAAAAATTCATTTTCAGAATCATTAATTTCACCATCGTTGTGCTTACTATTTTCATTAAAATATGTATCAAGATAATTAAAAATTGATCCAATTATATTTCGCACTTGTGCATCGCGTCCATCTGTTTTTAATTTTTTTTGTAATTCCAGAATATTGGCATTTAACCCTCTTGTATTTTTCATTACATATTTCAAAAACTCTTCCAAAGTCCTACGAAGACTATCTGCTGATTTTATATAATTTTTTGCTTGATAAAATTTTAATGCCTGGACAAAATGATCAGCGCTATTACTCTTTAAAAATGACAGAGGATGATCAACTAATTTGTCGTCAAGAACTTCTTCACCTTTTGGATATAAAATAACATCATCACCTGCGACCGTAATTGATAAATTTATGTCTGAATAATTAACTGCATCTAAAACTTTATCGTAAAGTATACTTCTGCTATATATATCACGACGATCATATCCAGTTCGTGATGATATTTCTAATGAAAAGATCAACTCAATTAGACGATAAAATTCTTTTTCACTATTTTCCTGATATAGCCGATTTTCTATGTTTTTACTCCACACACGATCCCCAAAGGTTTCGCTTTTCCACACTTCTTCAATTCCGTAATACTGGCAAAACAAAGAAACACTTTCTTTGCTCACATAACTATCAATATTCTTAAAAATATTTAAAATTCTTGTCTTGAATTTTTTAAATGCCTCCTCGTAAGATTCTGAGGATTCGACACTCCACCTTTTATTAAATTTCTCCATTCGTTCTCTTAGATTCATATTATTTATTTCAACAACCATCTGACCACCTCACCCACACTCTCTAGATTGAGCGATGCGTTGTTTGTTTTAATTATTATTCCAACCAAATTAAATGCAAAATATCGTGAATCTTATATATTAAAATAGTGCCTGTTGGTTATCACAAGCCGTTTCTTGTTTTTTTGCTGGCTTTATTTTATGCACAATTTGATCTTTGTTATAACTTTTTACCTCTTTTATATAAATACCTCTGTTCTGAAATACATTTCCCTTTAACTCTCCAGAAATATCGAAAACTATCCGCATATTATCCTTCACGGCAAATGCTCGCTCTTTGTTAGAAATTTGATCTTTAAAATCAGAATCTTGCATATAAAATTCAATATCATCACCATCTCTTAAAACAGATATTTCATTATAAAAAATATTATCACCATAGTATGTGCCTCTCCATGGTATCCCCTTACCCTCTTTCTTCTGCCGAACTACTGGCGAAATTAACTCAACAACCCCCTCTATATTTTCTCTAAAATACTTAGCATCTAGAATTGGTTCAATATATTTAACAAAATCATTTCGCTCAATCATTTTAGAAAAAACTTGCTCACTTTGGGCATTCTTTAGAATGGTTTCGTTATTTTTTATCATACCATCCCTGTTAAGCGTATTATAAAAATTGTTTTTTCTTTTTTTTAAAATTATGTTTCCACAAACCTCTAGAATCTTTTCTTGAGGAATGTTTTCTACTTCATAATTATTGTTTAAATCCTCTAATTGTTTCTGTAATTCTAAACATTTAACAGTATCATCGATAACCCACAAGCGACTGTCGTGTATGTGCGTCTCATGCACATCTCTATAATTAAGGTAACCAAGAACCAAACCACCGATAGTCATAACTGTTCCGACGGACACTCCTATTTTATTTTTTTTTACAAATTTTACAATGTCCTTATATGACCCTGGCTCAGGAGGTAACAGATAAATATTAAAAACATCGTCTGGAAATAAAATTTCTGACATCTCGCGAATCATCACGACAAGATCTTCGGAGCATTTATTTCTAGTATCCGCCTTAATAAAATGCTCAGAAACTCCGAAATGCGTTTCGATTATAATAAAATCTTCAATTTTAATCTCATCCAAATTCTTCATACGCCACTATTACACAAACAATCCCTGCATCAACCCCTTCTTCCACCCCTCAGCCTTTGCGATCTGTTGTTGCTTAGATTCTATTAAGTTATCGATTGATGTTAAAAAATCAGCTATTTTTTGTTGTTCAAGAATAGATGGAAATGAAAATTTAATTTTAATCATTTGTGACACCTTAACACTTGGCTGAACACCACCCATTTCAATTCTTTTAAACTGATGATTATTTCTCTTTTCCGTGAGCAAATAAAACATGAAGTTAGGATTCTCATTTTTAAAACGAAGCCCTACGATATTTTGAGCGACAACAGATTGTTTATCTCCTCTATAACAAGAACATAACGCAGTCGCGCCAACAGTCGAAAACAAAATATCATTCGGTTGTAAATATTTTCTAAACCAACTACTGAATGTTTTTTCGCTTACATATTTACTAACCCTAGAATAGTCCACAAACTTTCCCCCTAAAGAATTTACCTCCAATAGGGGTATTCCAGATGATTCAATTGGTGGCGTCTTTCCGCGATTATCAATAACAATATTTAAAACATCGCCAAATCTTTTCCTGCTCCACTCACCAAATATCAATCCGTCTTCGCCTATAAACCGAACCTCTTGCGAAAATATCTTCTTAATAATTCCTTTCCTATAACCAGCCAAAGCCTCTTTTTGCGCACGCAAATTTTCAATCCATCCATCTACTACCAAAAAATAGTTGGCAATTTTTTGTTGCTCTGACAAGGACGGAAATAAAACCCTCACAGAACCAAGATCATCTTGACCAATAGTTGTCATCGTTGCCGTCTTACCACGCGAAACTAATTGACGACGAATATTATTAATTTTCAGAAGTCTATCTAAAAACTTTGGAAATATCACACTACTATCAGGTCTCATTCTAATGATGTGTCCGTCAAATGTTATATCATTTTCATCACTGTTTAAAATGTTAGAATAAGCTATACCCTCCTTAACCAAAGATGACCGAGTAAAGAAAATATCCCCAGCAACAGCCTTGTTTCTATTAAATTCTTCACTACTCAACTCGACTCTTGTTAAATTTTTGACATTAATCTCCGTCCCAGAATACATATCTTTAACATTAATAAGTCTATAACCCGATCCAACTTTGCCAGGATCATTAAATACACCATTACTAAAACCACCCAGTTTGAGATCTTTCAATCTCCTCTCATCCCATGCACCAAAAAAACCCGAAAATCTCAACTTCGGAATTCTTTGCGCTTCTGATTGTTTAGTTTTTATTGGCATATTATTTTTAGTTACCAAAGCTTGTTCTTCTCGTCTTTCAACGATCTCAATCGCTCTACGAGCTTATACACCAATGTTGACGGATCTCTTTTTATATAAGAAGAGACTCCTTGATCATTAAAATCTTTTTCCAGTCTTTTCGCATTTTTAATAGCCACCTGCTCCTTGTCTTTTACAAGTTCATAAACATCGAAACTACTTTTCTTGTTATATTTTTTACCGAGTAGCTCTGACAACTTTTTCTCATACTGTCTTCGACCAATGGCAGTGTTTAAAAATTCAAAGTGAAGAATAAACCACAGCTCAAAACATTCATTGGAATAAGCCACATTTATACCATTATCTATAGCTAATTTTATAGATTTATCAAAATGCTCATGATCGTCCCTGTCAAAAACAACCCACCACTCAGTTGCAACATCTTCATCACTACCTTCCTCCTGTTTCATTTTAAGCACCGACTCTACCAATGGCAAAGTATGATCACCAAGACCCCAAACAACTATATCAATCTCGCTCATTCGCAATTCATCCCTGATTGAATTAAAATATTTCGGCTCCGTGTTTATGCCCTCAGTAAAAATCTTAATAACTGTATGCGGTTTGCGAATATTTATTTTTCTTGGAAATTTAGACATAATCTATTTCTTAGTGCTATGAATAAAAGGCAATGCGCCAAATCGCCCTTCGAGATATTTCTTTGAAAATTCCGTATCATTTCTAATATCAAACTCAGCCAAAGAAAATAATTTAGCGGAACCGAATTCATCTTTCTCGGTAAACCAAAACTGATCCTTAATAAACTCCCCTTTGTTTGCGAGCAGGCTGGTGTCATGTGTTGTAACGATAAGTTGGGCGTTGTTCTTGTTTATATCTTTTGACTCAAAGAGATTAACAATAAACTTGGTAAGTATCGGATGAAGACTATTGTCAAACTCATCAATAAACAAAACCTTGCCACCATCAAGCGTATCAATTATCGGACCAAGCGCGGAAAGAAACTTCTTTGTGCCTTCTGACTCTGCATCAATTAAAATCTCGAACGATCCTGATCTATTATTTTTGGCGTCATAAACTGGATGCTCAAAAAATAAAGCATTGCCCTTTTCTACTCGCTTCGTTGCAGAAAACCCCTCTTGACCATCTTTGATGTCAACAGCGCTAACATCAACCTCCTCCACTCTCCCATTGGAAATGCAAAAATCAGCAGTCCTTAAATATTCAAGAATCTTTTCTTTGTAAACCGCATCCTCTTTAAACTTTTTCACGGTAAAGTTTTGATAATTTCCAGGTATAATTCCAGAGATAATATTTATACTCTTTAGAGCCTCTAAAAAATTTAAAGCGAGCGTGCTATTAAACTGAGCCGCCATTGATAAGAACAAAGTGTCCTTACGAGTTCTGTCGCGAATCATTTCAACATCTTTAAATTCTTTTCCAATTTTTATTTCTTGTTCGTTTCGCGAAATATACATTTTTACCGACCCAGACGACGATATCTTAACTAAATCCTCTGAGACAACACGATCATGCATGATTGAGAAATTATATCGATACGCCCCTTCATTAATTCCATCAATAGAAAAAACTAACTCAAAAAAAATCGGACTTTCTCTGTTTTCCTTATTTCCCATAAAAGGAGAATAAGGAAGCATGGAATTCTCTTGTATATTTGCAGAAAATGATACAATACTCTTAAAAAAAATAAGCGCCTCTAACAGTGTGCTTTTACCAGAAGCGTTTGGTCCATAAATAAACGATGTTTTAAGAAGATTCTCACCGTTATCTTTAAAGGTGTGCTTATCATTTTTCTGCGCAACTGTAGAAAAAGTAACCTTATTTTTAAAGGTTTTAAAATTTTGCACCGAAAACTCAATAATTGAAATTTGCATATATTTTACATAATATTAATAATTACATATAAACATTATACATAAATTAATAAAAATTGCAAGTTTTTTACATTTTCTGTTATTTTAATCCATTTCTTTACCCTTGACTGATTATCTGAATAATATATAATATAAATATCAATACCTGTCACGCCTCTTAACAATGCGAAACCGACAGGTTTTTTTGCGTTTAGAACGGCTTGCCAATTCCCAGCTCATCGCAAAACTCCGCAATCTTATTTTGCAAACCAATCTCATTAGCATTCAATTTCCTCAGGCTCTCTGCCACCGCTTCAATATCAATTACCTCCTCCTCTTCAAAAGTATCCACATAGCGTGGAATATTCAAATTGTATTCATTCTCACGAATCTCCTCCATTGTTGCCCGATGGGAGTATTTCTCGATCTCTTTGCGCTCTTTGTAGGTCACAAAAATCTTCGCAATGTTATCATCAGTCAATTTGTTTTGATTCTTTTCTTTTACAAAATCTTTAGACGCATCAATAAACAGAATACCCTCGTCATCACGACGGCATTTCTTAAACACCAACACAGTAGCAGGGATTGAAGTGCCATAAAAAAGATTAGCGGGCAAACCAATTACGGCATCGAGGTAGTTTTGTTTTTCAATGATATGCTTGCGAATATGCCCCTCAGCTCCAGAGCGAAACAAGGCGCCATGTGGTAACACAACAGCCATAGTGCCATTATCCGCCAAGTGGTAAAGCATGTGCGTCACAAAAGCGTAATCAGCCGCACTTTTTGGCGCTAGTCGTCCGTATTGTGAGAATCTGTCGTCATGAGCTAGTTGCGGATCAGTGTCGCCCTTCCATTGAGCCGAGAACGGTGGATTGGCTACTATTGCCTCAGCTTTAAGATCGGCGTGCATATCCTCTTTGAGCGTATCACCGTGGCGAATATCGAAATGGTCGAAGTGAACGCCATGCAAGATCATGTTCATGCGAGCCAAATTGTAAGTCGTTGGGTTTTGTTCTTGACCGAAATAACTAACCACATCAGTGTAGTCACCGATACGAAGCAAGAGTGAGCCAGAGCCACAAGTCGGATCATAGACAGACTTAATTCGTTTCTTGTCTTGAGACACAATCTGAGCCAACAGCCGAGAGATTTGGGCAGGGGTATAAAACTCACCGCCTTTCTTGCCAGCACCAGCAGCGAATTCGCCGATCAGGTATTCATAGGCATCACCAAGTAAGTCACTCTTAGTGTCTTCCAGCTTGAAATCTATACCACTGAGCAAAGACAACACCTCAACTACCACTTCATTCTTTTGATTTTCACGAGCACCTAGCTTGGTCGAAGTTAAATCCATATCATCAAACAAACCCTTAAAATCATCTTCACTTGCTGTGCCTGCTGATGTTTTCTCAATGTCATTGAGAACATTTTTAAGATCCTCCAAGATAAATGTGTTCTCACCTTTTATCTCACCCTTGCCCTTTTTAACCAGATAAGAAAAAAGCTCGGTTGGCTTTAAGAAAAAACCGAGATGACCGATACAGCCAGTTTTAACATGTTCCAAGTAAGTCTTTCCATCCTTAGTATTTTCTTTTATTTCCGCAAATTTAAAATCCTCACTCGCCAAAAGTTTTTCATCAACATAACGCTCCAACTTCTCCGATAGATACTTGTAAAAAATAAAACCAAGAATATAATTCTTGTATTCATCAGCATTCATCTTACCACGGAGCACATTTGCCACGCCCCACAGTTGCTTTTCAAGTAGTCTTTTTTGTTCTTCTGACATAGTTTATTAGTTAAAGTTAGAGATAATAAAACATTAACGATATATTAAAATTTTACTCCAGTATTAGAGTAAAGTCAATTTCTTATTTAACACTTATTTAATACTTATTGAACAAATAAAGAGCTAATAAATAAAAAAATAACACGAAATTTTACATGGTTCGTGCTATTATTAGTGCGAATAGAATATCCGAAGATGCATTCTTTTTTCGAATTGGTTTTTATACAGAGGTCTTGCTTAGCAATACGGCATTAGTATCATAAGCATTCCAATAGAGATGGGTTGTAATAAGTACTAGCAGATCAAATCCCAAGGCTTCAAGTGAAAATAAATTAGTAGGATTGGTATATAAATCATAAAAACTATAGGCCATTAAAATTGGCATCGCACATAAAAAAAGCAAATTAAGCCATCGTCTCTTTGGTAATTTTTGAGCGACCATATAAGCAAGCATGGTTGATAATATTATAAACGATGACAATGACTCAATCTGTGCATCAAGACCATGTTGCTCAACGAGAGATAATATTAACAGAGATAATGATACAAGAACACCGCACGCTAAACACGAGGCAATAAAATAATAAGTTGTCCAAAAGCTTAATTCAGCTATTTTTTGTAGTTTCATAATTTTTGTTTTAGCTATTTAAATTTTAAATAAAAAGTCATCGCCATTTTCTATATATTGATATAACACAAAACCAATACCCAATAATACGGCAACACTACTTATTGTAAGAATATTAAAACCAAGGTCAAAATAATAAACATAAGTAATAAAGTTAAACAAGATTACTGCCAAGGATATTGATAATACAAAGGCTATACCAATAATTTTTCTAAACATTGGGGCTACTCGCAAACTAAGATACATGGCCAACGCACCTGATATACCTGGACCGAATAACTCTTTAAAGAAAATTCTATTAAAATTCATGCCTTCCGTAATGAATAGATTTTGAATAAACATGAGAGCTGACGTCAATAAACCAATAACAAAAATACTAACAATAAAAACTACCACAAACACTGGCAAAATGGCAATAAAGCGAAAAATTATTTTCCAAATATTTAATTCCCACAGTTTTTTTAATTTCATAATTTTTGTTTTAGTTATTTGAATTAATTTTATTATTTAATTATCAGCTTTTTTTAATTTCATGATTTCGATTTAATGCAAATTTATTTACAAGAATGTAAAAAAATACAATTATCAAAAGCAACAAAAATTCATTTACTATTATATTGCCCCAGTTTTTTTTATATTCATACTCCACTCGCCAATTTTTCTCCCAAGGTTTATGAAGATATATAATATCGATATTATTTACTGTTTTTAACAATATAGCCCCATATGATATATTATCAAAGTCGCTACATTCCTTGCTAATCTTTTGCTCCTCTAATTTCTGCATCTCCTTTGCCATGTTATAACTATTTTTTCTAGGACTTCCACTTTCTTCAAGAAATTTTTCCCTAAAGAATTCTAGCATATATGAATATTTATATAATTTCTTTCCATTGTCGCAGGTAATATTTTCAAAATTATCAACGCTCTTAGCCATTTGTGTATATTTTTTAAATATATAGACAGTTCCTAATAAAAAAACAATGGCTAGCAATGCAAATATCGACTTATTGATTATTTTATTTTTTTTCTTAATTTCTGTATTATCAAATATATACATGATTTTAATTTTATATATTTTTATTATTTAGATTTTCTCCATCCAGCTTCAACCGCCTCATCTTCACCACAAAACCAACTCTCGCCCCTCAATTCATCAATTTTAGTTTTGCTATAATAATTGTCACCTATCAAATGGTAAATTTTTTCACCAGTCTTTGAAATGTTGCCCTTAATATTGCACCATGGCTTAAACCAAAAAACTTGAGCAGAAACAATTACAACCAAAACAAAAATACCAGCAAAAATATATTTCATTTTATTATTATAAAAAAAAGACCGTAATAAATCCGTATTACGGTTAGCCTGGCTTAATATTGGCAAAGATTCTTTTTCTATCTTTTTAACTACTCCATCAATTCGATAAATCTTATTTTCATATTTCACAATCTCAGCACCTATGATCGTATTGATTTTATATCTGTACTGTCGAATGTGATCCTCGTCATAATCTTTCGCCCTATCTAGCTCGTCACCTATCTCAGAAATATTTGCCGATCCGTGTTTACACAAAAAAATTAGAACGCGAAAAGCATTGCCAGTTAAACAAAGCTCTTTGTCATTCTCGTCAACTATAGTTTTTAACACTTCATTTAGCGCAAAGTGCTTGTGCTTGTAGATCATTTATTGTGCATTATGTCGAGATAATTTTTGATAAAAAAACGGACACCCGACCTGCAAAAAAATACAATTGGTATCCGTGAAGATCCCGCATGCGTTTTTGGTCGGAGTGTCCGTTCCTGCGCGCATACGAAGAAATAATGCCAAAATGGCACTAATATTAAATCTTCACGATTATGAAATTGTATTTTTTTGCATTTTAATTATACCATGACTACAAAAATTTACAATACACTTTGAGAGTTATTCATCACAATA